>Ga0209542_10006044_pt1 | contig 23810 bp, 22 predicted proteins | sample RifCSPhighO2_01_FD_184028 | JGI IMG/M metagenome (GOLD analysis project Ga0209542, IMG submission 184028) | Soil microbial communities from Rifle, Colorado - Rifle CSP2_plank highO2_0.1 (SPAdes) (version 2) | ecosystem: Environmental > Terrestrial > Deep subsurface > Rock core/Sediment ...
GTAATACAACGGGTCGTGGGTCAACCTGTAAGCTACCACCACCTCTTATATCGGAAACAAGTCCACCGATTCTATCTGCAAGATGTGGTAGTTCCCTTTGTTCCCTTATTACCGTTTTAAATTGTGTACAGGCAGGTTCCACCTCAATTTGCTCTACACCTGGAAGGAGTCTATTAATATCCGGGCTATGTGATAACTCACCGAGCTCTTCTTTTGTTAAAGGTGGCTTTACGGCTATAAAACGATATCCATCGGTTAGCCCGACAGCTACTTCAGTATCAAATGTTTGAACCATTAATAATCTCCAGTGCGCGAATGCGGAAATGAAGCGGGACATTTTGCAACCTCCTCATGCTTACTCTGTATCCGACAGCTAGACTAGTAAGATGAAAAAACTACACCCATCTCACCGAACACGAACGTAACCAAATCCAAGAGCAGCATGACCTTGGCTATAGTGTCCGGGCTATTGCTCGTATGCTTGGTCGGGGCAAGACCACTATTAGTAATGAACTGAGCCGCAACGAGGTCGCTGGCGCATACAACGCGCAGAAAGCTGACACCAAGGCCAAGGTTCGTCGTAAGGCTGCGAAATACCAAGCCAAGAAGATCGTCACTAACACTGACCTGCAAGACTTTATAGACAAAGCCCTCATGCAGCGGCAATCACCAGAAGCTATAGCCGGCAGATTAAAACATGGCCTGGAGCCAGGTTTGCCCTATGTCTCCCGTGACACCATCGAGACCTACATTCGCTCAGTCCATGGTCGCCGGATTGAGCACCGGCTTAAAGTCCTGAAAGCCAAGCAGAAACGGAGGGACAAACGTAAACGTCCTGGTACGTTGGCTCCAGGTGACCCCAAGGTTTACATAGATGACCGGCCAGCTGTTATTGCTAACCGGGAACGGGTTGGTGACCTTGAGGTAGACTTCATAGTTTCAGGCAAAGCCGGTAGTGGCTGTGCCCTAACAGCTGCTGACCGTAAACTGAGAGTTGGCTTCATTCGGAAGATACTGCCCGTCACCGTTGGTAATGCTCTGAAGGCCCTACTGGACATTAAACAGGAGTTCCCTGAGCTGAGATCCATTACCACAGACAATGACATCCTGTGGCACTACCACAAGAAGTTAAAGGTGGCTCTTGGTGTCCCGTTCTACTTTTGCGACCCCTACTCCTCCTAGCAGAAAGGCAGTGTCGAAAACTACAATGGCCAAGCCAGGATCTACATCAAGAAAGGTTCAGACATTTCACAATACGGTGAGGTCTACATGCAAACAGTGGAGACCAAGCTGAATGCCCGGTACATGAAAGTTCTGGGCTACAAAACACCGCAGGAAGCTCTAGATGAATACAGAAACCAAGAGTAATCCGTGAAAGTGTCCCGCTTCAAAACCTACAGAAGAAAAGCAGAGTGTCCCGCTTGAGGGCTACGAGCGGGGTGCCTTCATTAATCATATCATACTACATGTACACGCTCATGTCAATAATGGTGCTCGGTGGTGAACCAGGTTAGAAAGTCTATCCTGGCCTATACCACCACCTAGCTCACTATATTCTAGCAAATATTAATTACCTTCTGGTGGCTATACCTTAAGTTTAGGCGGAGCGAGTAATTCATAGGCCTCAATAATCTCTGAGTCACGTATAATCTGTGTTTCGGTGGCTGTCACCACAATAGCCTTGGTGAGTTTGTCGCTAAAACCAACATAAATAACCTGCTTGCCTTGATCTATAACATTTTGAATAGCTGGCAATAAATCGGTATCTGAACTAATGAGAACCAGTTTCTGTACCTGTTTATGGTAGGCATCACTCATCATATCTACTGCAATTCGGACATCTACGCCCTTTTCTTGAAAGTGAGCATCTTGCTTGCCACAATGTTTGCAAATATCTCCGTCACGCAGCTTGAGTTTGCCGGATTCAATGAAAGCTATGTTCTGGGAGTTGAGGCAGTTTCTTAAACGTCGCTGAGAGTCCACCATTATTTGGGATTTCCTAGCAATATCCGGCGGATTTTTGTACCGCTTTAAGCGTGTACCATAAAATCTTATATCAAGGCCTTTTTCATCCATTAGACCTTCAATGAGGGTTCGAAAGGAAAAGGTATGTAGATCTTGCTTCTCCTTTAGCTTACCTGCTTCTATAAGCACATCCGCGACTTTATACAGGAAGCTCTGGCCATCTATGTAAACAACTGTCTTCATCTGTAAGTAGTATACCTTAAAAAAAGAACCTCGCCGGGCTGTAAAGCCAAGGCGAGGCGCTGTAGTACAATGATAGGTCAATATTCTGTGTATGTCAAGACATTTACTGTATCATTTGTCAATTCTAAGCGTGAGCGTTGTGGATAAGCTTATGCTTAAACCCGTAGCTATTAAAATCAAGCTCTAGCGTACCTAATGCTCTAATCTGTGGTGCAGTCGATGTCCCTCAATTGGAACACATCGCTACTTAGTTTACTACGTTTGGCTGAGAAACTCGAAGAACTAGGCTGTCCATGTACAGAAATCTAATACACTTGGTTATGAGTGCCGATATCAAGAAAGAGAATTTCATCTTCAGTTTCTTTATATACCAAACGAGTGTCGCTGGTGATCGAGAGAGCACGCTTACCAGCAAGCTTCCCAGTCAGTTGATGGTCATCCAAAGGATAGTCGCGTTTTCCTGCTACAAACTGTGCATAGCGCTCATCATATTGCCGACTCATTTTTATATTTGGCAAAATTCGCTTTGCATAATGTTTTTCGAACTGCTTATGAAACCTTACCGGCTTGCTCATAACGAATGTAAATGCTCGAGTGCTTCTTTACTGCTATCAAATCGTTCGCTTACATTAATGCCAAGTTTTGCTTCGTCGGCTGCTTTGTTCAAACGCTCAGCAGCCTCATTACTTGGTTCTCCCCAATCATCGCCGAAGTTAATCTTTCGGCCCTCAGCTTCAGCTTTGGCCCACACACGTATGTATGCCTGCGCCGAATCAAAACCAAGCTTCTTGGCTTTAGTTTCCAGCTGTTCTCGTACAGCCTTATCCATTGGTATATGAAGTGTTGTGTTACTCATAATAGTAAGTATATAGAATCTATATAATTATGTCAATTATAATTTTTCGGTATTAAAAGTCAGTGAGATTGGTACACCAAATAACAGAGGTAGAAATTAGCAAACAAAGAAGAATATGAAAATTAGTAAAAGATTGTATCTGTTATTCGAAATGGTGCAGCTTGGTAGACACTGTTATAACGTTTCTGCTGAATAAATATACTTCTGTCTAGTTAGTGCTAAATGTAAGCGCATAATGTGTATACTTTACATTTGGGTCCAACCCGCCCCACATAGTGTTATCATACTGACTGTTATATACAAGACGATCAGTAGCCTCGAATGTTATGAACACCTCAACACCATTATAAGATTTCTTCCAAATTGCATTTACGTCAACTTGTTTAGCACCATGACTTATAAGCATATTCACCACTTCAATTCCCGACATTGGTTTATTTAAGGATATCTTCAGATCACGTGTAAGATTATGGCCCAGTTCGTTGTTTGCGAGATAAACCTTAGAGTCGTTTGTGATGGTGCTGTATTGCTTTAGGTCTATCAAATCTACGGTTTTATTTATATCATTTGTCTTAACATTATTTGGAGCTACAATACTGAAAATAAATGGTTCAGCTTTTACTAATACTAAAACAATTCCTAGGCAAATAACTACTAGTGCGAGAATATGTGATAAATTGTAATTTTTATGCTTGAGTTTCATGGCCCAATGATATCGTTTTGTATGCTTAAGTTCAAATGTACCGAGCCCTTATATCTGTGGTGCAGCGTCGTTGCTGAGGTTAGAACCAAACTATTAGCTACCTGACTTTACTTTTGCAAATGAGGTTCGAGCCAGAATAAACGCAGTTAAAGTTAAAGTTATAAAAACTAACAGAGTAATTGTTGTGTTTTCATTTTGAGTAATCTTTTGGCTACAAAGATCTCCTTCAGCGCAATCAATGTAAGCGAGGTTGCTAGACAGCATCCAAAACACGGGGGTAATAATGCTACAAACAGCCACAAGTCTATAACTGTACTTACCTAACTTAACCAGCAAATAAATGGTTAATAGAAAAGCGAGTAGGTTGCCGATAATGACTTTTAACATTACTCCCTGGAAGTCGTGAACAGGGTTGCCATAAGGCTGGGGATTACTTATATCCATTCCGACTAAGCTCAAACCGAAAAATAATCCGCTACTTAGAAATAGAGATAAGAATATTTGCTTAATCATATCTCTTTAAACTATAGCATATAGGTAGAAAGTGCTTATGTTTTGGTGCAGGGAGAGGGATTCGAACCCCCGTAGGCATAAGCCAGATGATTTACAGTCACCCCTCGTTGGCCGCTTGAGTATCCCTGCTTGTGAGTAAGGCGAAATTGGTTTGCCAGACTTATACGTTAGGAAATTATATCTGTTTTTGTTACAATTTACTACTGTTAATGTGCCGACGTAGCTCAGTGGCCAGAGCGGCTGTTTTGTAAACAGCGGGTCAGCGGTTCGACTCCGCTCGTCGGCTCCATTTTAATGAACAGATAATTGATGAACAAACTAGAAAAATTGCGAAATAAAATAGATGACCTCGACGCTGAGTTGTTAGAAATTCTTGCCCAGCGAATGAGTGTAGTCAAGGAAGTTGGTGAGTATAAAAAGAAACACGGTACACCACCGCTACAACCGGGCCGCAAACAACAAGTCATGGATTTGTGGAGCAATAATGCCAAAGAGTTGGGCATGTCTGAAGAATTTGCGTTGAATTTTTTTGAAGTTATACATGATTACGCACTAGAGTTAGAGAATATTGAAAGCTTAAAGCGTAATAAATGAATGATGTAGCTGCCAAGCGTGTTCAAAATGTAGAAGAATATGTCTTTGCTCGGCTCAACAAAAAGTCTAAAGATGTAGAGCATTCAACCGGGCGAAATATATTAGACCTCGGTGCTGGCTCACCAGATATTCCACCATCACAAATCTACCGTGACAAGCTGGCAGAACTAATAAAAGCGCCAGATGCGCATTTATACCCTGGCTATGGTGCCATTCCAGAATTCTCTGAGGCTTTAAGACATTGGTATCAGCAGCGATTCAATGTCACGCTAGCAGATGGACAGCTATTACCCCTAAACGGCGCCAAAGACGGAGTTGTTCATTTACCACTGGCACTTTTTGATCTGGGCGACGAGGTACTTATACCAGACCCCGGATATCCCGCATTCGATGTGCCAGCTCAACTAGTTGGTGCTAAAGTTGTGCCGTATCAGTTAAGTCCCAAGTTCAAGCTCGATCTCAAAGAAATAGAGAAGAAATTAACAACTCACAGCAAGGCTATATGGGTAAACTTTCCGTCTAACCCAACCGGCCAAGTTGAAGACGTAGATGAATTAGTTAAACTTGTAGACTTTGCCAAGATGCATAAACTGCTAATTTTGTATGACAATGCATATAGTGAAATTACGTTTGACGGCTACATAGCGCCAAGTATTTTACAAGTCAAGGGATCAGAGGATCTTGCTGTAGAAATTGGCTCTTTCTCTAAAATGTACTCGTTTGCAGGCTATAGAATTGGCTGGATTGCCGGTAATAAAGAAGTCATCAAGGCGCTTGCCAAAATTAAATCTCAGTTTGACTCAGGCCTGTCATTGCCGCTGCAAAGATTAGCGGCATATGCCTTAAATAACGATGACGTATCTTGGCACAGAAAGACAATCAAGGAGTATCAAGGTCGCCGGAATGTTATAGCTGCCCATCTGCAAAAACTCGGCCTAAGTTTTGTTTTACCAAAGGGAGCCCTGTATATATGGGCCAAATTACCTGATAACGTTAAGAGTTCGGAAAACTATTGCATGGAATTACTAAAGAAAAAACAAATCATGATGACTCCAGGCAGCGCATACGGAAAAAATGGCGAAGGCTATGTCAGGGCTTGTATCTGTAGCGATATTAAAAACATAAAGGAATATTTCAGATAAAGGGCTAAGGTAGTAGGGATAATCTGGACAAACTTGATATGATATTAGTGTATGCAAAAGCGCACAAATCAGGTGTATTTAGCACTTGGCTCAAATTTAGGCGATCGTAGGGCCAATCTTAAACACGCTTTGGAAGAGCTGAGCTCTAAAATCAAAAATATGGTAACCTCGCCAATATATGAAACTGAGCCGTGGGGCGTTAAGGAGCAGCCGATGTTTCTGAACATATGTATAGGTGGTGTAACTTCGCTTAGCCCAAAAGCACTACTTAAGTTTATAAATGGTATTGAGCAAAGGCTGCGTAAAAATGTGCAGATAAAGTGGGGCCCGACAGAAGTAGATGTAGATATTATCTTCTATAATCAACAAATAGTGCACAGCCCAGAACTAGTTATTCCTCAACTACACTTGGCAGAGCGCGCTTTTGTGCTTGTACCTCTAGCCGATATTGCGCCCGACTTTGTTCATCCAGAACTAAAGTATAACGTTAAGCAGATGTTATTGGGTGTTGATACATCTACAATTAGAGCGTACCAAGAGAATTAAGCTCTTCTGGCTACTCTTTGCCCAATATCGGTTCTATATTGCATGCCCTCAAAGTGTATAGACTTGATAGCTCCGTAGGCCTTATTTAGTGCACTCTTTAGTGTAGCCCCACATGCAGTAACATTCAAAACCCTTCCGCCGTTAGTGACAAGCTTTTTGTCCTTAATTACGGTTGAGGCATGAAAGATAACTATATCGTCGAACTTTTCAGCTTTATCAACACCAGTTATTGGCAATCCTTTAGGATAGCTACCTGGATATCCTGGTGAACAAAGTACTACTGTCACAGCGTATCCAGGCTTCCACTTGACGGCGCTTGGGTCCAGTGTGCCAGTCGCGCACGAGAGCAGTATTTTATACAAGTCACTGTCTAGCAGGCGCATATATACTTCTGCTTCCGGATCGCCAAATCTAGCATTAAATTCAACTACATTAACGTCCTTTCCATCAATCATTAAGCCGGGGTATAGGCAGCCCGAAAAAGGCGAGTTCTGTTGAGTAAGCCCGTCGAGTGCGGGCTGTACTATTTTATTATTTATTGTCATAAGATGTTCAGCCGTAACCCAAGGCACGGGAGCAATAACACCAATGCCGCCAGTGTTTGGCCCTTTGTCACCATCAAATATTTGCTTATGATCCTGTGAGGGCGGGAAAATAATTGCCCGTTTGCCATCACATAGAGCATGAATCGACACTTCTTGCCCGCTTAAAAAGTCCTCAACCACAATGCTATTGCCGGAAGCACCAAAGACTTTTTGGACCATTATCTTCTCTATTGCATTATCTATATCCTTGTGACTATGGCAAACGGTGACGCCCTTACCTTCTGCTAACCCATCGGCTTTAACAACGACTGGTAGAGATCGTCCTTTGGCATACTTTATGGCTGCAACTGGATCAGTAAAGGCCTTGTATTTTGCAGTAGGTATATGGCGAGATTTCATTAAGTTTTTTGATAAAACTTTTGATGATTCAATTTTGACGGCAGCTTTTGAGGGCCCAAATATTGTAAGTCCCGCCGCCTGAAACAAATCAACTACACCTGCTTCTGACGCTGCTTCCTGACCGATAACTGTAAGATTAACCTTGTGCTGCAAAGCAAAACCGAGCAAGGCTTCGCCGTCAGTAAAACCAATTGCAACGTTCTCAATTATTCCCGTACTTCCGCCGTTGCCTGGTGCCACGAATACCTTGCCGACTGACGATGATTGGGCAAGTTTCCAGGCTAGTGCTTGTTCTCGTCCGCCTCCGCCAATCACCAATACTCTTTTTTGCTCGGCCACTACCTGACTCCGTGCTCAAAATTGCGCAAATAACTCTTCCGGGCTCTGATAAAGTTATCAATATCTAGCGGCAGACGACTTTTTTCGGTTGCCTTAACTTTCTCATTCAATGTTTCGGGAGTATCAAGAGGGCTGACCCTAACATGATGTTCGGCCAGAATTGGTCCTTCATCGTAATTCTCTGCAACAACATGCAGTGTTTGTCCGCTGTAGGGCAGTTTATTATCTAATACGTACCTCTGTACGTGTATGCCATACAAACCCTTTGAGTCTGGCAGTAGACCCGGGTGTGTATTAACCAGACTAGTTTCATACACGCTTGAGCGGCGCTGTGTCCAACCAAATTTTTCAATTAGTAGCGGTCCGACTCGTTTCATATAGCCCATTAGGACCAGTAGATCAAAATTGCCACGGTTTAGAGCTTGCACAATGGCCTTCTGCTCGGCAATTGTTTGATCTCCTGGTCCGACCTTTTCGTCTCCTTTGGCAGGGCTTGTTTGTCCATTTATAAGCAAACATTTTATATCTAGCCCAAATTTTTTGTTGAGGCGCGAGACGCGCTCAAATACACCGGCGTCTTTTCGGTTACTAATTATTAGACCAAGCTGACTAGCAATTTTGCCATTAATATTGGCTTGGACAAACGCCTCAGCAGTAGTGCCTTCGCCAGACGCGAGGATTGCAATCTTAGGATCATTAGCTGATGGTCCCAATGTACGCGGCTTTAAATTCCTTATTGGCCTAATGCTTGCATCGAACTTTGGCAGTTTTTTTAGCTCCTTTGCTCGCTGACCAATGGACAATGGGTAAACACCATTAAAACATGAGGTAGAAAACTTGCTGGCGGGCAGGCCAGTAGCTTTGATCATTCCCTTGTAAGACAAAAAATGAAGAGTTGTAGCACCAACATAGTCGCAAATTTGCTGATTGCTCATGTGTGTGGCAATAAGTTCCGCTTGAGTCGGTGTGTTAATACCATAGAAGTCTGGATATCGTACTGGAGGTGATGTAACGACAAGATGTACCTCTGTAGCTCCCGCGCTGAAGATCATCGATACTACTTGCTTGGCTGTGCTTCCTCTAACAATTGAATCGTCAACCAGGACAACCCGTTGTCCCCGAAGTGTTTCAATCACCGGGCTCAATTTTAGTTTAAGATCTCGTAGTCTCAGCTGGTTGGTTGGTCTAATAAATGTACGGTGGATATAACGGTTTTTTATTAATCCTATCTCGAACTTTATGCCAGATGACTGTGAATATCCTAATGCTGCTGGGATACCTGAATCCGGCACCGCCACGATCACATCTGCATCTATAGAAAACTCTTTGGCCATTTGACGTCCAAAATTCTTACGCACATCATTGACGCGTTTGCCGAGCATCATGCTATCGGGCCGGGCAAAGTACACCAGCTCGAATATATCTAATTTTTGACTGCCACGGGCCAAACGGCGAGATTTTAGGCCGGCTTTATTGATTATAACCATTTCACCGGGTTTAACGTCGCGGACAAACTTTGCGCCAATTGTTTCAAAGGCACAGGTTTCAGATGAAACTATGTAGCCCTTGTCGAGTTTAGCAATCGACAACGGCCTAATGCCGCATCTGTCGCGCAGTGCCACCAGAGACGTTTTGTCCATGGCAACTACAGAGAATACACCTTCAAATAACGGAAAAGCCGCCTGAGTTGCGGCGGCTAAATCTAGGCCATCATCCATATAGCAGCTTATTGCGCCAGACATCATTGCTGAGTCATTCAGGTTAGCTGTAGTTACACCGCGCTTTTGCAAAAATTTTTCCAGCTTGTGGTAATCCGGCAGGTTTCCATTGTGTGCAAACGCAAAACGTCTAGCACTATCTATAAAGGGTTGGTTGAAGTCTTTATGGCCACCACCGGATGTTGAATATCTATTATGACCAATTGCAATATGGCCTTTGAGACTTTCAAGATCGGTCTCGTGATAGACAGAGTCGACTAAACCTAAGGCGTTATGATCACGAAGCTGCAAACCATCCGAGGCCGCTATACCCGAACTTTCTTGACCACGATGCTGCAAAGACCACAACCCATAAAACGTAAGCCGTGCTGCTTCAAGGTTGGTGCCGTATACCCCAAAGACTGCACACTTTTCTGTAAGCTTAGTGGGCATAATTCGTGCGATTTTTAGTCTTCATATTCTCCTTGTTGTAGCTACCCCTTAGTCACCCGTAAAGTGTAGCCCATAGAATGAGCCTTCTAACTAGTATCGTAAGCATTTTTGACCTCTTTTACAAGTGTAAGGCTTGCCATGATGTAGCTGTACAGCGGTGGCCGAATGTTGTAATATCAACGGATCGTTTGTAAGCAGTAATGACGTTTAAAATAACTAGTTAATTTGTTAGAATTGGCAAGCGATACGCCGACATAGCTCAGTGGTAGACTTGCCCGCCTATGGCGGGGCACTTCTCCGCCTTCGTGCCCAGATAGCTCAGTTGGTAGAGCGCATCCATGGTAAGGATGAGGTCACGGGTTCGAATCCCGTTCTGGGCTCCACTACGGCGGACAGACATGGTAAGGAAGGGGTCCCGGGTTTAAATCTCGGTGTCGGCTCCAGTTGCAAATCTAATCTATATCTGTTAAACTCTACAGATTATGGCGAAAAAAGGCGATAAGCGAAAGTTAATTGGACTTGTTAGTGAGGAAAGTGGCCACCGTCACTACTACACTAAGAAGAATACTATGAACACTCCCGATAAACTGCGCCTCAAAAAATATGACCCTACTCTTCGCAAACACGTTTGGTATAGCGAGACCAAGAAAAGCCTTGGCCGCAACGAAGTCAAACCCCGCTAGTTAGCAGCCTTAGGAAGGATAGTTTGTTGGTTCAGTTCCAATTACGTGAGCGATGGCAGAGAGGGCGTCTTCGCCGGGCAGTGTAACGTCCATGCTTTGAGTAGTGTTTCCAAAATTTCCTTCAGAAACATCTTCGAATCTCATTACCAAACTACCGTCATCTTGTTTATCGAAAGTCAATGATCTGGTAGTTCCCCAGCCGTTCATTCCAACCTTGGTGCTCAATCGCAAAACTACACCATCCGGTAAGTCAGGTGTTTGAATTTCAAAAGGCGCACCTGAATTTCCATCTCCTTTTTTTCGCTTTGCGAAAGCCGTTCTTGTGCCATTAGTACCTTTGCGCTACATACATCAGTTTATTTTCTTACGGATAGTTCTTAATACCAAGCATATGCGTTCAGAATATTTTTTGGCAGCGGAGACAGGGATCGAACCTGCGACCTTCGGCTTTGGAAACTGACGCTCTATTGGCCTAGCTATTCTCCTATAACAACGCGGTTATATTCGTCTTTTTGAGAGTCGATATAAATGGTATATTGGTTAAGGTAAAACACAGATGGGGACGAACGAGAAAAAAGCTAACCTGCTTTTGGTAAATAAAGCGGCGGGTAGTACTGGAGTTGGAAAAAGTAAAACAAAACTCCATAGTGTTCGTGGCCTCAAAAACAAATCAAAATCACTTAAATCAATTCCAATCGTCGCGGTTCGGTATAGTTATAACAAAACAAGGGCAGGTCCTAAACGTGTTTATCATCATTCCAAACGCGGAGCTGTCTATATCCATCACAATGTTCGGCGCGGAGTAAAATTTGCGCACCATCACATCGCTGTTCGTCCCCACGAACACCTAAGACAAAAATGGCAGTGGTACGACCGCTGGCACGCGTGGGAAAATCACCCACGCGTGCATCGTAGCATCTTGGCTGTCTATATATTGGCAGTAGGGTTCTTGGTGTTTAGTTCCTACAGAGCCGTGCAGGCACTATCTGATCTTTCTGACTCTTGGGATTTTATAAGTTCCACACCTTATACTTTGGACAGTGAGCTAGAAACAAGCGGTTCGTCTGTGCGGCTCAAGGCGCAAAACTATGCTAATGATGCAAACACGATAGCCATATATCATGTTGATGCTAGTAGTGGCACTGTTATCACCGATTCGTCTAGCAATAGTAATACCGGCACTGCGTCGTCGGCGCCAACTTGGGGATCGGGTAATTTAAATAATGCCGTAACACTGAATGGAACAACTCAAAATATTAGTGTTTCCGATTCAGCCTCACTTTCATTTGGCCAAGATAATACACTTGAGGCATGGACAAAGTTTTCAACTACCTTTGGCGCAGGCACGCATGATAGAAAGCAGGGGGTTGTAGACAAAGGGTCATACAAATTGTATTACGATCAGGAAACAGGCAAAGCTACCTATGAGTTAGCCAATAGCTCGGCTAGTGCTTGGGATCAACAGGCCGGCAACGACATTAAGGGTAGCTGGGATTTAAATGGAAAATTTGCAGTTAATGCGCAACAGTACATTGGCGGAAATCTATATGTAGGACTTGGTAATGCTGTAGGCGACGCCGAAGTTTGGAAGTGGAGCGGAACTAGTTGGTCACAAATCGGTGGCGATGGCAAAAACTCAAGCTGGGCGGATCTAACTTACGAGAACGTTACAAGACTAGATTATAGTGGAACGATTCTTTATGCGGGGTTGGGTAGTACTGCAGGTGACGCTGAAGTATGGAGTTGTGAAACCAGCACTGGTTGTAGCGTTTGGACGAAGATTGGCGGTGATGGCATTAACAGTGGCTGGGCAGTGAATACTTACGAAGAAGTTGACAGCATGACGGTTATGAGCGGAAGCTTATATGTAGGATTAGGAACTTCAGCCAACGATTCACGAGTATACAGATGGAATGGTAGCAGTTGGACGTGGGTTGGTGGATTTGGTATTGGCGCGCCATATAACGCCTTCACGACTGGCTATGAAGCGGTCTACAGCCTGACAAATGATGGTGCCAACTTATATGCCGGCTTTGGTGCTACTGCCGGCGACAGCGATGTTTGGAGGCTCTCGGGAACGACTTGGACACAGATTGGCGGCGATGCGCTAAATAGCAGTTGGGCAAGTGCCACCTATGAAACAGTCATAAGCATGCGCTATTTTGGAGGGAATCTGTATGCTGGACTTGGCACAACCGCAGGTGAAGCAGAGGTATGGAGATGGAATGGCGCAAGTTGGACACAGATCGGTGGTGATGCGCTTAATTCTTCGTGGGACAACTCATCATATGAAGGTGTTTATAGTTTCGCTGATGATGGGACTAATTTGTATGCGGGCTTGGGGAGTACGGCTGGGGATAACGAGGTCTGGAGATGGAATGGTACAGCTTGGACCAAAATAGGCGGTGATGCAGTTAACAGCGGGTTCACTAACACACATACAATTGTGCAGTCATTGGTGTACGGTGGAGGGACGCTATACGGTGGGTTGCAAGCAACAGCTAATAACGCCGAGGTTTGGAGTTTTAACGGTACTTCGTGGACGCGCATTGGAGGCGGGTATATAAACCAGAGCTGGGGGTATTTTAATCTTCAAAACGTAGAGGCCATGACCACATCTGGCGCCTATCTTTATGCCGGCACAGGCAACACAGTTGCGGGTAATGCGCAAGTATGGCGATTTGACGGTAGCACTTGGCAAATTGTTGGCGGCCAAGGGCTTAATAGTAGTTGGGTAGTCACAACCTATGAAGACGTATTAAGCATGTCGAGTTACGGAGGTAGCCTGTATGCTGGACTTGGCACTACTGCTAATGATGCAGAAGTATGGAAATGGAATGGCACCAGTTGGTCACAGATTGGAGGTGACAGCTTAAATAGCGGCTGGGGTGCGGGATATGAAGAAGTTAGTTCGTTATCGACATATGGTGGAAATTTGTATGCCGGGCTGGGTAGTTCTGCTAACGATGCAGAGGTCTGGAGATGGAACGGTACGGCTTGGACCAAAATTGGTGGTGATAGTGTCAACAGTGGTTGGACTACGAACTATGAGCGTGTAAGCTCTATGAGCGTCTATAACGGCCAACTGTATGCAGGACTAGGACTTTCTGCGGGAGACGCAGAAGTTTGGACTTGGAACGGCACGGCCTGGACTAAAATAGGCGGTGATGGTATTAGCAGTAGTTGGAATACTAACTACGAACAAATTGAATCTATGATTTCTTATAACGGAAGGCTCTACGCTGGGTTGGGCAATGGAACTGGAGATGCTGAGATTTGGGAATATAATGGTTCAGCTTGGACCCAAATTGGCGGTGATGGCTTAAATTCCAGTTGGCTCGATGGTCAGTACGAACAAGCTAAGTCGCTAATTGTATACAATGGCAAGCTTTTTGCAGGAATTGGGAATACCGCAGGTGACGGCGAAGTATGGGCTTATGATAATGGTTCATGGAGCAAAGTGGCCGGCGCATTAATAAACTCCAGTTGGGCCGCAAATACTATAGAAAATGTCCTAAGCCTTAGTGTATACAAAGGAAAGTTATACGCGGGACTTGGAAATACGGCTAACTCCGATGCACAAATTTGGTCCTATGGCGATAATGGATTTTTGCAATCGTCAACAGTTGGGCAAGATACCAGCTGGCATCATTTAGCAGCCACATACGACGGTACAAATATGAAGATATACATTGATGGTGTATTAGATGCCCAAACTACGGCTTCTTTGACTATTCCAGACAGCTCACAGAACTTACTGATTGGATCAAATTATGGTGCATCAGAGACCGGCTCGGCTGGCGGATATTTTGCTGGATCTCTAGATGAACTTCGAATAAGCAATTCCGCCAGGAGCTCGTTTACGTCCAAGCCATTTACCAGCACCGCTCAGACTGTAACTCTTTCAGCTGCTGTTAGAACAAGCGGCGTGCTGAGCTGGGATAACTTTACTAGTAGCGAAACACCTAACGGAGGTGCCGTTACCTATCGACTGTCAGCAGATGGGGGTACAACTTGGAAATATTGGGATGGATTGGCTTGGTCTACCTCTTCTAGCACTGCACAGTCTAATGCGATCGCTGTAGTTAACGCCAATATTAGTACTTTGTCTGTAAACTTCAACGGCATTAAGTGGCAGGCAGTGCTTTTAGGTGATGGAACCGAGCAAGTAACTCTAAACACCGTGGGCTTACAGTCTACGTCTGATACAACTTCACCTGGTACAAATGCCAGCAGTATTACAGCCCTAAAAGCTGCAGGAGGATCGTCGTTAGCGCAAAACGCCTGGACCAATGGCAGTTCGCCGTACTTTAGCTGGACTGCCGGTAGCGATGCAGGATCGGGGCTGCTCGGCTACTGTCTCTATCTTGGAACAGACAATACTGCTGACCCCGTAACCACCAAAGGCCTGTTGGGAACCAGTCCGGTTGCCACGGGCAATCACTGTCAATTTATCATATCCTCAGCAAACATCGATACAGCAACGGCTGGCTATATTGGTACGGCGCTTAGCACTAGCAATTCCCCGTACTATCTGAGCATTAAAGCTATCGATAGGGCCGGTAACGTAACGTCCGGCAACACGCAGTTTTACTTTAGATTTGATAATACTCCGCCCGCTAATCCGGGGTATGTTACGTCTCCGTCAGCTTATATTAATACTAAAAGTACTACTCTAACTTGGCCTACTTCCGGTGTTGCAGCTCCAAGTGATCCAAATTCGGGTTTGGCCGGGCTGCAATATAAAATTGGAAACACAACTTGGTATGGCGATAGCCATAGTGGCACAGGCGATATTAACGACTTATTGACGAACGACGGCAGCTACACTACTCAAAATACGCCAGACTTTGCGAATATAAGCGAGGGGATAAATACAGTATATTTTCGTACGTGGGACCAAGCGGGCAATGTAACATCATCGTACGTTACGGCGGCTCTAAAGATAAATACCTCGGGCGCGCCTAGCGCGCCGCTGGGCCTAACCTCTAATCCAACTTCAAATACAACCAATTCCTTTGGCTTTAGTTGGTTTGCGCCAACAACTTATATTGGAGACGCTAATAATATTACATACTGCTATACCATAAATGCTTTACCTTCAGATAGCGCCTGTACTTTTACGAGCGCTGCAGTCTTGAGCCTGGGAGCTGGTCCATATGCCACCCAGCCTGGAATTAACACAGTATACGTTGTTGCCAAGGATGAATCCGGCAATATTAATTATTCCAACTATGCTCAAGCTGATTTTACTGCTAACACGCCATCACCTGGCATTCCGCTAAATGTAGACATCGTCGATGTATCTATCAAATCTACCAGTAACTGGCGGTTGGCTCTAACTTGGGAGGTACCGACAAATACTGGTGCCGGCATTGCAAGCTATAAAGTCTATAGATCACTGAACAATTCAACATTTAGTTTTGTTGGCAGTAGTTCTAGCACTACATATATTGATGCGTCACTGTCGCAGCAAACCTATTATTACCGGATTACGGCTTGTGATAACACTAACAACTGTGGAGCAAATAGCTCGATTGTTCATGAGCTTCCGACCGGCAAGTTTACTGCGGCCGCCTCGCTGGTTGCTGAGCCTAGCATCAGTAACATAACCACCAAAAAAGCCCGCGTGTCGTGGAGCACTGACAGAAGTAGCGATTCAAAAGTGGCTATTGGGTCGTCCTCAGGGCAGTATGGATCTTCAGAAATAGGCAACTCAACGCAGGTCAGCGCGCACGCGATTGAGCTTGATAATCTTAGCGCGGGCACTACCTATTACTTTGTTACAAAATGGACAGACGAGGACGGTAACACCGGAACAAGCCAGGAGTATACCCTAACAACTTCTCCTGCTCCGTCGCTTAAGGAAATATCGGCAGCCAGTATTGGTCTATCGAGAGCAACTGTACAATTTACTTCCAAAGATGCTGCTAAAGTTGCCGTTTATTATGGTAAGAGTGAGTCATTTGGTGGCTTAAAAACTATAAATACTTCTCTGTCAGAATCAGGCTATAGTGTTAGTCTCGAAAATCTTGAGGATGGAATTAAATATTTCTACAAACTTGTGAGCTATGACAATGAAGGCAACTCTTATGATGGCAGTATAGCTTCGTTTACAACACCACCTAGACCTAGAATTGCAAATCTACGTTTTCAACCTGTTGACGGCGAGCCTACAAGCACACAACAAGTGACTTGGGATACAAACGTCCCATCATCTACACTTATTAGCTATGGCAAGAAAAACGGTGGCCAAAGCGACATTCAAACATCAGAGTTGGTAACCTCGCATGAAATAATCATTCGAAACCTTGTGGATGATAGCGAGTATACCTTGACCGCACAATCTAGAGACAAAGATGGTAACCTGGCAGTTTCAGATCAGCAGAATTTTCACACGGCTTTAGATACTCGCCCACCTAAGATAAGTTCAGTTAGTGTTGAGCCAGCAATTCGTGGTGTCGGCGCAGAAGCTCGAGGCCAAGTTGTCGTGTCGTGGAAGACTGATGAGCCATCTACTAGTCAAGTAGCTTTTGGCGAGGGTACCGGAGTAACCATGTTTAATAACAAAACGGCCGAAGACACTGGTCTGAGTACTGAGCACGTAGCAATTGTATCTGATCTGCCAACTTCAAAAGCTTACAGCATACAGCCTATCTCTAAAGACCGCTCAGGCAACGGAGGTACTGGTGAGGTGCAATCGGCAATTATAGGCCGTGCATCTGACAGTGTACTTACTATAATTCTAAATACACTCAAGAAAGTCTTTGGTTTTTAGAATGTCAAATGTAAATATTAAGGCAATCAATATTGTGCAGGAGTTTAAGGTTGGTGACGAACTTATAGTCCCACTTCAGGATGTTAGTTTCGAAATACTAGAAAATAGCTTTAACATTATTTATGGGCCTTCTGGTAGTGGTAAATCTACACTTTTGAACGTATTGACTGGCCTGCAAAAGCCAACAGGGGGTCAGGTGTTGTTTGATGGCCGTGATGTATACGCACTAAAACCAAATGAACTAGCAAACTTCAGAGCCAATCGTATCGGTATTGTCTATCAGACAAATTATTGGGTAAAAAGTTTATCGGTAATAGAAAACGTGTCTCTCCCGCTGTATTTTTTGGGTTACAGTAGGCTTAGAGCAGCAAAAATTGCCATGATAGCGCTTGAGAGAGTCGAAATGGGTCAATATGCCAAAAAATCTCCAATATTATTATCTGGTGGTGAGCAGCAGCGAATTGCAACTGCCAGGGCGCTCGTAAATGATCCGCTGTTTATTATTGCTGATGAGCCAACTGGAAGCTTGGATAGCAAAAGTGGTGACATGATAATGAAGTTATTGGAAAGTTGTCAGACAGATTTTAATAGAACGGTAATTTTAGTTACGCACAATATGGAGTATTTACCACTGGCTGATAATTTGCTTCATATTGAAGATGGCCAGATCCAGGAAATGCGTGACTCATCAATTCAAAAAACTACAGAACTGTTACTAGATGAAATGAAAGCACGTCTTACGTCACTATCACGTAGCAAGAACAAGGAAAGAAACAAGCAACAGGAGATGATGAATGCCGCCCACAAATTCTGAGCCCGTGTCCTTAAAAATAAAATATACGGCCATCCCGCTGAAGACCATAACCTACTTAGCGTGGCGCAACTTGATTAGCAAAAAGCTAAGAACCTTTCTGACAATTTTTGGTGTGATTATTGGCATAGGTGCAATATTTTTCCTGCTATCGTTTGGTATGGGTATCCAAAACTTGGTAACAAAAGAAATTGTAGGTAATAGTTCCGTAAAATCCATCGACATCAGTTCAGCCAATACCAAAATTGTAGCGCTGAATAGGGACGCCGTCGAGAAAATAAAAAACCTACCTCATGTTGACAAAACAGGTGTGCAATTTTTGTTCTCCGGTAGTTTGAAGCAAAAAGGTAGCTCAGTTGACACTATAGTTTACGGAGTTGACCAAGGGTTTATGTCGTTAAACGACCTTACGATGGCTAGCGGGCAGTTAGACAAGAGGGACGATAATCGTTCAATTATGCTCAACGAGACGGCCGTAAAAGCTGCTGGCTATAGGTCCGACAAAGATGTCTTGGGTAAAACTATATCGCTGGCCATACCAATCAAGGACGCCAAGGCTACGAAAAAATCTATAAATGGACAATACACTGTTGTGGGTGTAGTTAAGTCTAGTTCAGGTAGTGAGGTGTTTGTTCCTAGCTTCTTGTTTGAAAACATTGGCGTTACTAACTACTCGCAGATGAGAGTATTAGCTGATAGCACAAAAAATATATCACAACTTCGAACACAGATTCAGACACTAGGATTTGAAACCACCTCACCAAGCGACACCATTGACCAAATTAATGAAATCTTTAAGTTTTTTAACGTCATACTGATTGGATTTGGGGCTATTGGTATGGTTGTGGCCGTTTTGGGCATGTTCAACACTCTAACAATCTCATTATTGGAACGAACCCGCGAGATTGGGCTTATGATGGCTTTGGGTGGAAGGAACATTGACATGAGCCGATTGTTTGTTTTTGAAGCAGTACTCTTATCAGTTGTCGGAGCGGTTGTTGGAATTGGACTCGCGGTCATAGGAGGACAAGCAATTAACGTTTTTATGAATAATTTTGCCCGTCATCGCGGTGTCAAGGAATCATTTGTGCTATTTTCGACACCTTTTTGGCTGGTGGCTGTCTTAATAGGCTTTATGGTACTCGTGGGCCTGTTGGTAGCTTTTTTCCCAGCCAAACGCGCGCATAAGATTAACCCCATCGACGCACTAAGAAGAGAGTAAGACGGCCGGTAACGCCACCAATTAGCCGCCTCTCTATATTATGTTTCTTTTCTTTAGCACTTCATGTGCAGTTCTGGTAATGTCTTCGAGTGTGATCTGAGATTTTACTAAAAATGCATCTACTCCAAGTTCTTCAGCCTCTTGCTTTTTCTCCTGAAGTTCTAGGGCGGTTAAGACTATAAATCCAGAGTTGCTGTTCTCCGGAAGCTTTTTGAGAATTTCAATTACTTTTAGACCATTGATGTCCGGCAACATTATGTCAACGATATACAGATTGGGTTCAGACTCTTTTGCTATTGCAATGGCTTCTTTACCGTTGGCAGCAGTCAGTACTTCATAATTGTCTAATAAAAAGCGTGTCTTATAGAGCTCAAGCAGTGAGCCAGTATCTTCAACTAATAGTATTTTGACCTTTTTTGCCATAGTTTATTTATTCCGATCTACATTATTATATGACTAGATACTGATATTGAGCAAACATTAACGATTGCTGGCAGGGGCACGTGGAATCGAACCACGATCTAGGGTTTTGGAGACCCTTATACTAGCCGTTGTACTATGCCCCTATACAACCCGCTTATTCTACCGTACATCAGTGTGCTTTAAAACTTTTCAAAAACTGCCATATCTGATATACAATAATACCTACAATGAGTAAACTGCGACTAAACAAACCGACTCTTGTTATGCTTTATGGCTTTCCTGGTGCTGGCAAAACCTATTTTGCACGCCAGCTGGCCGATAATATTTCTGCTGCACACATTAGCAGTGACAGGTTGCGTTTTGAATTATTTGATAATCCTCGATATGACAAAAAAGAGGCTGACATAATCAGCCACCTTATGGAATATATGGCTGAGGAGTTTTTGAAAGCCGGAGTTAATGTGGTGTTTGATAGCAATGCCATTCGGGTAAGTGATCGACGCCAGTTGAGAGAGCTGGCTCGTCGGTTGCGTAGTGAGCAAGTACTTGTTTGGACTCAAACCGATCAAGCTACGTCCTATGCGCGTTTGGAAGTGCGTGATCGACGTAAAAGTGATGATAAGTATGCGGCGCCTTACACCAAATCCGAGTTTGAATCTTACATTGGACACATGCAAAATCCGCAGAATGAAGACTACGTGGTAATAAGCGGCAAGCATACCTTTACAACTCAATTAAGCGCCGTGGTTAAAAAATTTTATGATCTAAGCTTAATTGACAGCCAAACAGCAACCAGCAATGTTATTAAGCCCGGACTCGTTAATCTTATTCCAAATCCTACTCAGGGCAGGGTAGATCTGTCTCGCCGTAACATAGCTATTCGATAAAATGCCGGTCAAGCACATTGAAGTATCTGGGCTTGGCACTATTGCCATCTATAAAAGGCGTGATAGTCGGGCACTCAAAATTTCAATTGATAATAACGACCAAATAAGAGTTAGTATGCCCAACTGGCTGCCTTACCGTGTGGCGACAGAGTTTGCCAGAAATAAATCGGCCTGGATCGCACAGCACCGAAAGCCACCTACATTACTTAAAGACGGGCAGACAATTGGCAAAGCGCATAGGCTGGAGTTTGTGGTATCAGATAGGGCAAAAACGCCCAGTACCCGACTGGTAGGTCAGGCCGTACGAGTGAGTTTGCCAACTAATATGAACTTTACAAATATGCATGCTCAGCTAGTTGCTAAAAGAGGTGCTACTGCGGCTCTGAGAAAAGAAGCATCATCGCTTTTGCCCATTCGACTACGCCAATTAGCCGATCAGCATAACTTTGTCTATAGCTCGGTTCACATCAAGCAACTGCGCTCTAGATGGGGTAGTTGTAGCGATAAAAGGCACATTACTCTAAATCTATTCCTAATGAATGTGCCATGGCCCCTGATTGATTATGTGCTACTTCATGAGCTTACGCACACCAAGCATCTTCATCACGGACTAGACTTTTGGACCGAGGTTGAGACACACATGCCGTCCTACAAACAGCTGCGCAAGCAATTAAAAGAATTTCAGCCCAGCTTATAGCAAACCATAAGCAATTTTGTGACATAATAGCTCTATGCCCGATTTACCAGCCGCTCCTGCTCCAGACGCCAACCTTGAACGCCAGCGGCTGACCAGTCTTATTAACAGCATGGCCGATGGTGTTATTGCCATTGATGAAAAAAAGATAATTGTCATATATAACGGTGCGGCCCTAAATATCCTGGATGTTAACAGTACCATATTCAACAAACCTGTCGATCAAGTTCTTAAGCTACTGGATAAAAACAAACAGCCTCTAAGTACCGTCGCACTTATTGACAGCATTAAGACAGCGTTTTCTACTCGCGATTATCTGATCAACTATCCAGATGGCAGCGTGATTAACCTCTATCTAAGTATTGCACCGGTGCACCTAGGCTATGGCTACGCTGGAGCTCAAGGCCATGTGGTGCTACTGCGCGACATTACCCGCGAGAAATCGTTAGAGGAAGAACGTGATGAATTTATTAGCGTTGTCAGCCATGAACTGCGCACGCCAATTGCTATTGCCGAGGGTAACATAAGTAATGCCCAATTTTTGGTCGAAAAAACAGGTGATTTAAATCAAATTAAAGATGCTCTGAAGCAGACTTACGATCAGATAGGGTTTTTGGCGGGAATGATCAACGATTTAGCAACACTCTCACGCGCGGAACGAGGCAGATTAGAGGTTGAAGTTGAAGATATCAACGCACATGACTTGATTAATGATCTTGTTACAAGTTATGGACCCCAAGCTGAGGCTAAAAAACTTATGCTTAAATCAGAGATAGATCCGGCGCTTGAGATCCTGCATTCCAGTAAACTTTACGCCCGTGAGGTACTCCAGAACTTTGTGACGAATGCTATAAAGTACACCGAAACTGGTAGCGTGACCATCGGCGCCAAACCAAGAGACAAGGGGATATTATTCTGGGTGCAAGACACCGGAATTGGTATTAGCAAGAGCGACCAAGACAAAGTATTTGACAAATTTTTTCGCTCAGAAGACTTCAGGACGCGCCAAAATAATGGTACCGGGCTGGGACTGTATGTAACTATGAAGTTGGCTCGGCTGCTTCATGCTGAGATCAATATGCAGAGTGAGCTTAACAAAGGTTCACGGTTTGATATATATATCCCAAACCTTTCGTAAAACAAATGCTTAATGCTCAATTGTTAATAAATGGCCACTGCCATTAATGTAATTGGATTTATATATGCATTCATTGAGCATTGTTTATTGATACTTGACCATTCTGTGGCCATAAGATACTATTGACATGTGACGACCTACGATAAGTAGGTCTTTTAATTTGTCGGAGTAATAGCAGTGGCCAAAGATTCGTCCAAAAAGAATAAGAAACGACTGGTTAAGCCAGCTCCCACGGTTCGCGAGCAGTCCGCGCATTTGGCTCAAGCTGCACCCAAAGCTAGACGCATACGTCGTACGGTGGGTGGTATGGGCTCAGTTTTTGCAATTATTGGACGTTTTATCGCTATGTTGCTAAGTCCGTTCAGCTTTTTGCTGTGGCCATTTACGACCAGGCTGGGCCGACGAGCTGTCCACATACTTGCCACAATTCTGCTTATAAATTTTGTTAGAAGTGCCTGGCAGGAACTCCGCGAAGTAAAGTGGCCCAACCGCAAACAGACTACGCAGCTAACGCTTGCAGTTTTTATATTTGCCCTCATATTTGGCGCAATCATATCAGTCGCAGATTATGGACTAGACAAAGTATTTAAAGCGGTATTACTAAGGTAAGAACAAGGGGCATTTATGACAAAACGTTATGACACAAGCAAACAATGGTACGCCATTCATACCTATAGTGGGTACGAAGAAAAAGTAGCAGAAAGTATCCGCCAGCGGGCTGACAGCTTGGACATGAAGGACAAAATCTTTCAGGTTTTGGTGCCAAAGGAAAAGATGATTGAAGTTAAGAATGGTAAGCGCAAAGTTGTTGAAAAACGCATATTCCAGGGCTATGTACTAGTGCAAATGAAGATGAGTGAAGACGCCTGGTACATTGTGCGCAACACGCCGTCAGTAACCGGTTTTGTTGGTAGCGGAAGCGAACCTACCCCAATTGCCAATGACGAGATGGAAAAGATTATGAAGCGTATGGGTCGCGAAGAACCCAAGCACAAGATTGACTTCAAAGAAGGCGAAGTGGTCAACATCATTGACGGGCCGTTTAAGGGCTTTGATGGTAGTGTCAGCGAAATTGATGCCCAAAAGGGCAAGCTAAAAGTCCTAGTCAACATGTTTGGCCGCGAAACTCCTGTGGAGCTTGACAGTTTGCAGGTAAAGAGGGTATAGTATGCCTATAAT
>Ga0209542_10006045_pt1 | contig 23801 bp, 20 predicted proteins | sample RifCSPhighO2_01_FD_184028 | JGI IMG/M metagenome (GOLD analysis project Ga0209542, IMG submission 184028) | Soil microbial communities from Rifle, Colorado - Rifle CSP2_plank highO2_0.1 (SPAdes) (version 2) | ecosystem: Environmental > Terrestrial > Deep subsurface > Rock core/Sediment ...
TGGGTAGATAGAGATAATATTTTGGGAGCACCTCCTTCAAATCCATCCGATAATCCACAGTTCAATCATTGGGAAATACCTTTACAAAATTGGTGGGCTCAAAACAGAGGAAAATATGGGATGACAACTTGGAGTGAAAAACCAGACATGACAGATGATGTACATATTGATTCATTTAAACCAATCGTTTCAATTATTGAACCAAATAGTTATACAACCTATCCATTTAACCAAAAAATAAATTTAAAAATTTCAAGTTCCGGCCCTTATTCCCTTCTTAAAATAGATATTTTTATAAATGAGACTTATCTAGGAACTTCTCAATCTCCTTTTATTTTTTCCTTCACTCCAAAAGAATTAGAAAACCTGCAAATAGAAAATAAACTAAAAATAATTGCCTATGATAGTGCTTATAATAGCAGTGAAGCAATTTTAGTATTTAAAGTGCAACAATAAATCAATTATCTAATATTTTGGATAGTTTTTTTACCAAAATACTCTTGTAATTTAGAAGATATTTTTTCCTTTTTTAAAAAGATTTCGTTCTTGTAAATAGGTTTAATGTTTAAATAAACCGTATTATTTTTAATTTTTATATCTTGATTTTTTATTGGAATACCTATAATTTCGGAAATAATATTTTTAATGGAGTTTTTTTTGACTTCCTCTGAAAGAAGGACTTTATTAAATTTAAGAAGTAAGTCTTTTATCTCAATCATGGTTCAATTATCTATTCATCGGCATTATAAGATAAGTAAATGAGGAATCGGAGACAGGGGATATTACTATTGGGCTGGACGCCCCGGAGAATTTTATAGATACACTATCGGTAATGATTGATTGGAAACAGTCCAAAAAATATTTATAATTGAAACCAAGCTCAACATCTTCTCCTGTCATAGCGGCATCCAAATGTGTTTTATTCTCTCCAACGTCATTGTTGGCAGAAGAAAGCTCAAAAACTTTTTCTTTTGGTTTAATTGAGAGATTTACTTGATTAAATTTATCTGAAAAAATATTAGATAATTTAAGCGCATTCAGCAGGTCCTGTTTCAAGATTGTCGCGTTGGTTGAAAAATTTTTTGGAATAATCTGACGATAATCGGGGAAAACTCCATCAATTACCCGGGAAGTTAGATAAATATTATCAGATGAAAAAGAAATTTGATTTTTATTAAAACACACCTTTAGGATGCCGGTAAAATCTCCAAAAACTTTTAATATTTCAGAAATGTTTTTAAATGGAATAAGAATTCCTGAAATTTCCTCAAGTCCTTTCATTTTAATTTTTTTCTCCGCCAACCTAAAAGAATCTGTAGAAACAAACACTAAGTTTTCCTCATTGGTATACATAAAAACACTTGATATTTCGGGTTTTATATCAGAAACAGAAGAACTATAATAAACCGATTTAATACCTTCTATTAATTTTTTTGACTCTATATCAAAATTTACTCCCACAACCCTGGGTATCGTTGGAAAATCATCGTGTGGTTGACTTTTTAGTTTTATTTTACTCTTTTTTGTTTGAATCAATAAATTTCCATCAACACTTTCGAGGTAAATATTTTCGTTTTGAAAAACATTGGAAAAAATATTGTTTAATACCAACCCGGAAACAGCCAGAACCCCCTCTTTTTCTATTTTTGCTGGAATTTCAACCTCAATACCAAGACTCAAATTGGTAGATCGAAGCTTTAATGATTTTCCAGACGCAACCAAAAGAATAGAACTTAAAACTGGTAGGGTTAAATTTTTACCAGTAAAAATTTAAACTTGTGATATTTTGTTTTTGATTTCTTCAATTTTACATTCTAGTTTCATGTTGTTTATATTTTATATATTTAAATTATTAATATTATTAGATACCTTAATAAGTGGATAAATATGTTTTGTGTTGTGTAATATGATTATTTTATTTATTTTAAATTTAATTTAAATCTAATAACTTTTGATTACTTGAACATAATTCTTATTTGTTCTAATTCTTGTAAAAGTTGTGGGTCGTTTTTTAGATCGTTTTTAATCTTTAAACAAGAGTGTATTACTGTTGTGTGATCTTTCCCACCCAATTTTTGTCCAATTAATGGATATGATACATTAAAATCTTCTCGAAGTAGATACATCACTACTTGTCTTGCTTTAACTATTTCTTTTTTTCTAGTTTTTTCATAAATTGACGCTTCCTCCAGTTTGTAGTGCTCGCTCACTATTTTTACAACATCTTTTATTGCAATATTTTTTTTAGGCCTCATGTTGTTTTTGAGTAAGTTTTTGATCTCAAGCAATGAAAGAGGTTTATTTTTTAATCGATATTGACAAACTATGATATTTAAACTTCCTTCCAACTCCCTAATATTACCCTCCACGGCGGACGCGACATACTCGACTATTTCTTTATCTAAATCAATACCGTGTTCTTGTAATTTTACCTTTAAAATTGCAAGTCGCGACTCATATTCAGGTGGGGATATATCTACTATCATTCCAGCAGCAAAACGTGATTTTAAACGATCCGCCAATTCAGGGATATAGTTGGGGTGTTTATCAGAGGAAAAAATTATTTGCTTACTGTTTTCATGAAAAGTATTAAATGTGTGAAAAAGTTCCTCCTGAATTTTTTCCATTTTACCAATAAACTGAATGTCGTCTATAATTAGAAGATCATATTTACGATATTTTTCTTTAAAAGAATTTGCCTTATTGCTTTGTAATGAGTTTATAAAATCAGTGGCAAATTTTTCCAGAGTCATATAATGTACTTTTTTATTTGGATACTTTTCTTTTATTGAATTTCCCACAGCTTGAATTAGGTGGGTTTTACCAAGTCCAGTACCTCCATATATAAAAAATGGATTATATTTTGTACCCGGACTGTCTATGATTGCTTGAGATGCAGCATATGCCAGTTCGTTGAAAGATCCTACAATAAAAGAGTTAAAATGATAGCGCGGGTTTAAATTGTCTTCCGGATTGATATAAAGATCTTTTAACGGTAGTTCTTTATTTACATAACCTTCGTTTTGTGTGGGTGTATCTAATTCTTGTTTAAATACCTCTATCTTAGTAATAGTATATTCCACTGCACGCATATTTTCATAAGTGTCAGCGATGGTTTTTGTAATGAGTTTGTGATATTTATTCATAAGCCAATCACGAACAAACTCATTTGGTACACCAATATATATAATCCCCATATCCTCTTTTATAATCGATGTATTTTTAAACCAAGTGCTGAAATTTGCCTTTGATATACCTGCTTCAATTTCAACTAAGCAGTTTTTCCAGAGCTGTTTTGTATTCATAGTTCAATATTATACTATTTATAAATTAGATAACACCTAAAAAAACTTACTAACTATGTTGATAAGCTGTTGATAAACTTTATATCTAAAATCTTCCTGTGTTTATTTATCAATTTTAATATTTCAACCCTTCTTGATTTATTGTTTTTAATATTATAAACTCAAGTATATGTCACAAACATACCAACCCAAAAAAAGAAAAAGAGCCAGAGCTCATGGATTTCTGGTTAGATCTAGGATTAAGACTGGTAGAAAGGTACTTCTAAGAAGAAGAAGAAAGGGGCGTGCCAAACTCTCTGTGTAATTTTTAGTGGTTGTATATGCTTCTTAAAAAAAATAGAGCCGACAGAAAGGCCGTAGAAGAAATCTTTAAAAAAGGTAAAACTATTAACTTATCAAGTTTAGCTTTTAAATTTATATTAATTAATAACCATAATTTTCCGTGTGTTTCTTTTATTGCGCCAAAAAACATTGCTAAATTAGCCGTTCAAAGAAACCTACTGCGCCGAAAAGGATATAGTATTTTAAAAAAATATATCAATCAATTCCCTTCTAATATCTCAGGTATTTTTATTTTTAAAAAATATCAAGAAGATGTTTTAATTATTGAAAATGAAATTAAAAACATACTTAGTAAAATCAATTAGTTTTTATCAAAGGAGGATTTCAGTCTGGAAAAAACCGAGCTGTGTTTTTTATCCTACTTGTTCCGAGTATGCCCAAAACGCGATAAATAAATATGGAATTATTAAAGGCTCAGGATTTGCCCTCTTCCGAATTTTTCGCTGCCATCCATGGCAAAAGAATCATATTGATCCCGTTAAATAGTGGACTTTTTGGTATTTTAATATAAGATTAGAAAATGCTCTCGAATATCTGGAATATTGTTTTATATAAGCCGCTACTGAACGCATTGGCTTTTTTGGTTTCGATCATTCCCGGCGGGGATGTTGGGATTGCAGTTATTATTCTTACTATTCTTGTTAAGGTGGTGCTTTTCCCCTTCTCTCAACGTTCTATTGAAAGTCAGGCTGCCATGAATATACTCGCCCCAGAACTCAATAAGATAAAAGCAAGCGGGGCAAGTAAAGAAGAACAAGCAAAACAGACTTTTGAACTTTACAAGAAACACAAAACTAACCCATTCTCCGGATGTCTTTTGGTTTTAATTCAAATTCCCATTATTTTTGCTTTGTATTATGTTTTCTTTAAGGGTATAAATTTTGAAAATGGATTACTCTATCCTTTTATTCATGTCCCAGTAAAAATGAACATGATTTTTATTGGACTTCTTGATATAAGTAAAAAAAGTTTAGTTTTAGCAATTTTAGCGGGCATATCTCAGTATTTTCAGGCGCATTTTATGCCAAAACCAGCTCCCCCCACTTCTAGTTCCGTTGGTTCTTTCCAAGAAAGTTTTGGCAAAAGCATGAATATGCAGATGAAATATATTTTTCCATTTATTATGGCTTTTATTTCTTATAGTTCTGGCGTAATTGCATTATATTTCATTACCAGTAATATTTTTGCTGTATGTCAGCAGATTTATGTGAATAAAACAGAGAAAAAAATATTAATTGAAGAGGCTAAAATTTTAAGTTCTTAAAAATAATTATGGATAAAGAGCAAGTACAAAATTTAATAAGAGAATTGATTGAAAAAACCACAGTAAAAATAATCGGGATTACTGTTACTGAGGATGGTGGAGATAATACCTGGTTTTCGGTTGAAGTAAATGAACCACATTATTTTATTGGGCGAGAAGGAGAAGCACTTTATGCATTAAATCATCTTGTTCGTAGAATAATTGAAAATAAAACACTTACTCAAAATTCTATAAATATAAAAACAGATGAACTTCTGACAAAAAATCCTGAAAATTTTGGAATTTTGATTGATGTTAATGGTTTTCAAAAAAAACGTATAGAAAATGTTCGTGCAGTAGCTCACATGATGTCGGAGCGAGCGAGATATTTTAAATCCAACATTGAAGTTGATCCAATGTCCGCTTTTGAACGTAAAATTATACATGAATTTTTATCTAATGCGACCGACCTAAAAACTGAGTCAGTAGGTTTTGGACCTTCTCGTCGAGTGGTAATTAAATATATTGGGAGTATATAAAATTTATTACAAACTCAATTTCCAGAGGAAAGAATCTTTTTTATTTACAAAAAATAAATAACCCTCACTTTCATCTAAAGAAAGTTTGATACCATCAATTTCTTCTCCTCCTACAACGGTAACGGGGTCTAATATCATAATTGCATTTCCATTTTTAATATCTATTTTCCAGAATTGATCTCTAAAAGATACTTCTCCTTGATACCAAGTATCTGGATATTCCCCTGCGTCAATTAATTTTGGCACAGCACAGTAGACAACATCGCTTATTTTACCCCAGACACACTTTTCTGGCATTGTTTTTACAGTTAATACATCGGAATTTCTACTATCAACATGATGAATATACAGTGATAAATTATTATCACCATAAAGAATTAGTTTTCCGTCAGGACTCATGAGGGTGGTTAATCCATTTATATTACCCAATATTTTACTTAAATCTTTAGTCAATAAATTAATCGCATATATATAACCCGGGATATTTGCAGAAGGTTTAGTGGAGAGAGTAATCATTTTATCATTGGGCCATGATGACAACCATTCGGTAAAAGGAGAATCAAACACTTGAACTTTTTTGTCATCTAATAAGTTCAAGGTTGTACCTATTGTATTTTCATTCAAATTAAACAGATAGAATATTTTTTTAGCATCAGACGATACACTCATGTCTTTTATATTATCAGGTAAAAAATATCCTTTAACTTCATTATTTGGAGTTGTGTCTGCTCCCAAATATTCTTTCGGAAGAGTACCAACAAAAGTCTGGATTGTTTTACTATCTGTTTTTAAATATCGCATAATCACGAATTCCCCATTATTACCAAAATACGCTTCATAAACTTTAGGAATTGTTGTTCCTGAAAATTTTCTTTCTTCTATTTTATCCACAAAAGTTTGATAAATATTTCCCGTAGCTCTGTCTACATATCTTAATGCTGTTACGAACTCAGTCGGCGGCGCTGTCGGTTTAACCAAAGGAGTAGTTTTGAGCAAAGGTGGTTCTTGCTCGGGAGTAGGATTTGGTGTCAGAAATGGTATTTCCTTTAGCCTTTCCTTTTGGTACACACTATAGCCAGCCACAGGCATTCCGGAAACTCTCATTAATTTCATATTTTGTGTTTCTCTAGGACCGGGTTCATACCCAGAGATATCCACTGGAGGTATTACGACTGGAATTGTTGGTTTACTCGTTCCAAATGGATTGAAACGGGAAATAAAATTTATGCCCGGACTCTCTTCTCCCGGCGCAGTCGGGCTTTGGCGGAAATATAAGAACCCAAAAACCGCAATTACCACGATAACCAAGATTATTATTAAAAGTATAAAATTTCTTTTTGACATAATATTATTTTTCAACGCCCGTCAGTTGACCAATGCCAAGGCTCGGATGGTAAATTAAAAAGACCATAGGTACTAGCATTAGCTTTCAACCACACAAAACATTTATTATCTGAAGTTTGAATAAATGTTCCATCACATTTTAAATCAAAAGCTTTACCATTATTATGATTTGATTGACCGGGAAGAGCAGTTTCTGGATTACAAGGAGCGCTTGCGTTAGTAACATCTCCTTTACAATTTTTTATTCTTAGTTGTTTTTGTTGTTCTACCGATCTATATCCTCCACCTGTTATATTAATTCCAGCATTTTTTGCGACATTAAGCATTGTATTAACATTATTTACAATATCCTTACATGCAAACATACTAATTTGAGTTTTTACTATTCCAGCTGCACATCCAGTTGTAACTCCTGGTGGAACTCCGGCATCACTTGATATCGCTTCCGCCAAAGTTACTTGCACAGTTGCATCTGGTAATTTAATGTCAGAATTTAGTAAATCGGGATTTATTGTAAAAAGAAGCGCATAAGCACTCAGAGCTATTAAAAGTCCCAAAAGAGCTCCCCTAATCCTCTCCTTGCCTGCTTCTTTACTGGATACTAATTCACTTGTCATATACTCTAATCCTCCCACTACAATCATCACTACAGCCAAAACTGCGCAAAGTCCGATGAATATTCTTATCATTAAATTCAAATAAGACCCCAATCCAGCTTCAGGGTTAATAAAGGTTTTTTCTCCACCGCCACAATCTGGATCTTCTGGTGGACAAGGTAGTGGTGCTAGAAGTTGATAATCAGCTGCTGCTTGTAGTTGTTGAATCTTAAACACTGGGCTAAAAAGTCCGACCAGTACAATAAGTATTAGAATGTATGGTAAAATTTTTTTCATATCAAAATTCTATGTTTATTTCCTTGCTTGTATTTTGGAAGATTTTATCTTTATTTTCTATATCCAAACGCAATTTAGATGTTCCCGAGACCCCTTCTTGTACTTTAAGTGGCATAAAGTTTTTTCTAAAACCCGAGACATTTACTAGGTTATCATTAATAAACCAATTCCATATCAATCTAGGATTTTGTATTTCTTTTGGTGAAATAAAATAAGGTATTGCCACCACTATTTCATCTCCTTGTATTTTGTGCGGATTAGTAAGTGTTTTTTCCCAAACTGTTCCCATATTATTATTTTTATAAAATAGTATTTTTGGTTGTGTTGTTCCTATATCAATACTTGCGTTTGCTGAATTTTGTCCATCAGTAGTTGAAACCATTACTGATATATTATTTGAATTATCCAAATAATCATTTACGTAAGTAAAGAAATTTTTTCCATAACCAGACGCTCCTTGGTCATTAGTGTAATCTTTTTTCCAGTTATAAATCATATTTGCAGAAGAAATTAATTTTTTTCCAGAGTTTCTTATTTCGGGCATAGCCACTACTTTTACTCCACTGTCTGGGGTTGGTAAAGCCTTACCTTTATAAAATGGTGGAAGATAGGAATCATTAGCTTGCCAAAGTAATACCATTATTGATGGCCTTATTGTCATTTTTGTTTCTATATTACCGGCTGGCAAAGAGAGAACAGCTAGAACTGTGGTTTCTGAACCAGCGGCGGGAGCTTTTAAAGAAAATGACTTTTTTCCAATTCCAGAGAAAGCATTTTTACCATCAAGAGACCATGTTATTAAGACACTATCTAAATTATCGGCATAACTGCTCAAAACAATATTTATGTCTTCATATGGAGCTGGGTTCTCGGGTGTCATGTTAACCAAAATACTGCTAGATGAAGCGGCGTTTATCTTTAATATGGAAATTGCCCCAAACATTATGAATATTGTAATTAAATATAATGATAAAAATCTAAAATTCATAGTTTAATTGTATCATATCTGTTCGCCAGATAGGACCTTATTTTGTGTCTGTATTTGAGCTGTTTCGTGCTCCTCCTTGGCTTTTCTATTAGATAGTATCTGTGAGGGATCGGAGGTAATGATTTGGTCTTCAGTATAAGAAGCGATAGTTTTTATGGCAACATGTTTTAATCCTGCAAAAAATATACCCTCTCCGACACTTGATTCCAGAAGAAGGTATTTTTCTTCATCGGTAAGATTAAAGGTTTTTTGTAAAATATCGATAGTGGTTGGTGATTGTTTTAAAAGAAGTTGGATAGAAGAATTTGTGATTATTGGTACACCATAGGGAGAATTCATAAAATCAGCCGCATCTTGAGTGATAGTAGAAAGACCTAAATAATATTTTCTGCCTCTTTTAGCCATGGAATATAAGAATGACGCAGTGTCTTCCGATTTCATCATCCACCAAGCCTCATCAACAACTAATAGGCGTTTTTTGAGATTTTTACGAATCGCGTTCCAAACATAATGCATGATGATATACATCGCGACAGGCTTTAATTCATCTTCCATATCGCGGACAGAAAATACAACGAATTTTTTGTTAATATCTACATTACTTGGTCTATTTAGGAATGTTGCCCAAGAACCTCGTGTGTATTTTACTAAACGTTGCACAACAGAATCACTTCCATCCATTCCCGAGAGTACCATTTCAAAATCTGAAAGAAGTGGAGGCTCGATATTTGAAAAATCCGATTCAGGAGTAATATCTTTTATAGCATAAGTTTCTGAAATGGCTCGATCAACGATTGAATCTTCTTCGGGTGTGAGTCCTCCCAACATCAACCGAAAAAGTCCAACTAAATTAATAATATTTGATCGTAAAACGTCTTCCGCTGTTTCGTCTTCACGTGGTATTGGTAAATCAAAAGGATTCATGTGATGATCCGAAGAAAGAGAAATATTAAAATACCGTCCACCAACAGCCTCGGCCAGAAATTCATATTCTCGTTCTGGATCTATCACAATGACATCAACATCAAACATTAAAGATCTTAGAATTTCTAATTTTGTGGCGTATGATTTTCCCGCACCCGCTTTGGCAAAAGTTACGGAATTATAGTTCTCTAAGCTAAATCTGTCGAAGATAACGAGGGACGAGTTATGTCTGTTAATACCATAAAGTATGCCTTTGTCAGAAGTTAAATCAAAAGAAATAAAAGGAAAAATACTTGAAAGTGGTTCTGAGTTTAATTTTTGATGGATACTTAATAAATCAGTATTTATTGGTATAACACTTTTGAAACCATCTTCTTGTTGGAAAAGTGCCGGTTTAATATATATTAGTTTTGATTCTAGCATTGATTTTATTTCATTTTCAAGTTTAAAAAGCTCGAAATCATTGTCGGCATAAATTGTAATATAGACACCCACATCAAACATTTTTTCTTGCGCTTGAATCAAACTGTCACGAAGTCCTTCCAGGTCTTGATAAGCAGTATCGAGCATTGGATCACGCACCATACCCTTCGACTCGCGTACACTTATTTGACTTTGCACCTCGGCAACTTTTTTCTGAAATTGTCTTAATATAAGCGATGTATCTATCGGATGGATAAAAATTGAAATATCAAAAATTTTATCTAAATTAATTATCGGAGAAAACCAATTGTCAGTTAAAAATCTCGGGTAAGATATTATAAAAAAAGTGCGGGCAATTTTATCTCCTAGATTGATAGATTTTGATTCAATTTTAAGTGCCGATGGCGCGATAACATCTTGAAGTTCTAGGCTGGCTGACTCATAGATTTGTTCTGGCAATACCGCCATAATAAAAGCTTCTGTTTTATTAGAAGGAGTGTTATTCCTACTTAAATCACCATCTTTTTTACCAAATAATTCTTTAAAAATTCCCATAATATTTATTCAAGTTTAATTTTTCCCTCTACTTCTCCCGGATTAAAGACTTTATAAAATACTTCCACAATCTCTTCAGTATCTAATTGGGCTGATTTTATTCCACAACGGCTAAGTCCTTGCTGTATTACACCCACTCTTTCTTCTAATTGAGATCTTTTTTCTTCAAAGTCTTCCTGTTTTGCTATTTTTACTTCTTGTTTATTTTTTCTGATAAAAAAGTTTTTAAATATTCCGGAATCTGACTTTAAGGCAGTATGAGTGTAGGGAATAACCACGAAAAATGTTTTTGTCATTATACTTACTGACTCAGTAAAATTTCTAATAAACCCTATATATTCTTTTGTTTGTAATTTAAGCAAGGGTTCATTTTGTATTTTCATTCTCTCTTCTAAAAGTGAAAGATAAGGTCGAATATCCAATTTTCTTGATTGGACTGATATTTGGACAGAAAAATCTAAAGTATTGATAAAACTTTGGAATTGAAGTATTGTCGCTTTTTGTTCGTCAACTGATTTCAGGGACAAATTAACGGAATTTGCCAATACAATTGCTCGTAGTCCGCCATCTTTTAACACGATTACTCCATCGCGAACCTCCTTAATTGGTACAAATTCTTGAGTTGCTTTTGCATTTAAGGGCATGTTATTTATATTGATTACATTGCTTATTATACATTACTTTCTAGTCGTTCTGATGCTTATTTAAATCAAGTACATCCAAACTCCAAGCGAGATCTCGTAACTTATTTCCACCCAACCTTACTGTATTTTCTAATATTTCTCTTTTTTATCTCCTTCCAAAGGTTTCAGTTTGTAGTTTACCTGTTTTGTTCTTACGTCTTTTCCAGATATATAATTTACTCTGAATAAGATAATTAAATCCTGCTTCAATCATGTCAACAAAAGGTTTATTATTTGGTCGATAAAAAGTAAGCGCCAACGCTAGTCCTGCCACAACTAAAATTGGGATAGCGCCTACAATAAATCCTAAAAGTTTATAAAGTACAAAACACGAACCTGCTCCACCTGCCAAATAAACAAACTCTTTAAAAGTAAATGGACCAAAAATCTTGTCTTCTATTTCTAAAAATTGTGGTACTTTAAATTGCATTTTATTCTTCTGGTGATAAACGATATGGGTCTCCGTTCACAGAATAAGATTTTGGGATTTTAGTATCTCCAGGAGATACAGGTTTTATTTTTGCCATAATATTTGTCGGTAAGTTTGATTTTACCAAAGATGATTGAGTTTCCACTATTTTTGGTGCTTGTGGTACCGGTGTTTTTATTTCGTTTTCTGTTTTCTCCATATTTGTTGCTTTTGAGATATTATTTAAAGAATATTCTGTTTGGACCATTGGGATTTGGAAAGGACCAGAAATTTTTTGTGCCAATATGGGATGCGCTTCTTCTTTAGGTTTTTCGGTTGTTCCAAGTTCTAATTTTTCCACCTGCATTAACTGTGTTGGAAGCACAGCGGGTGGCGGTATTTCTTGTTTGCTTGGGACACTCTCTGGGGCATTATGGACAGATTTATCTATAATTTCAATACCAGCTGATTTTAATATAGTCGTATTTACTTTTTCTTCACCGATAATTTTTGATGGAGTTTGCTGGAGAGGAGTTTGAGCTGTTGAAACTGATATATTTACAGGCTCAGACACTGTCTGTGCGTTTATTGGAAATTTCTCCTCTCCAATATCATCTGAAATCTCATCATCTTTTTCATATATTTTTTTAAGTTTTTCTAAAATCCCGCTCAATATTTCTTTATTTGTATCATTTATTATATTATCCACTTTCATATCGTTTATTTTTAAACGATTTTTCAATTCGTTTGGATATTCATCTGGATGAACTAAACCAAGCATCACTAGATTAGTTTCTATTTGAAGTATTCCGAGTTGTTCTACATTGAGTCCATTTCTTTTACCAATATTTATTATTTTATCACCCAACTTTGGATCAGTAAAAAGTTGCCTTATTTCAATTGGCAATTTTTCCATCTGTTCCTTTATTATTTTTTCTATTTCTTGGTCCATGTTATTTTATTTTACTTTTTCTAATAAATAATTAAAATTCTCATCCATTAAAGATTTATTGTTATGGATGAGGTGTTCCACCTGCTGGAGGATTACCAGCGGCTTGAGCTGCTGCCAAGGCTGCTGTTACTCGTGCAAGATTTGCCTGTGCTGCAGCATCTGGGGCACTTCTTCTTATTTTATTTGCTGAAACTCTGGATTTAGTATTTCTGCGTTGTGCGTGACCATAAAAATTACCAAATACTGTTGGCGTGCTTCTTCTATCAAGTCTATCAGCATAAATTTCTCTCTTTGCTGCATCCAAATATCTAGCAACACCTGAAACATCAGCAGTATCAATTCCTACACCTTCTAGGCTGGCTCTATGCCCTGCCGCAATTGCTCTATCCATTCCTCCTCTAATCAATTGTGCTTCAACAGCAGCAGCTTGTCGAGTGTTCATCCTTCCTCTTGTTAACTCTGCTTTTCCTTTATCACTTGTATCAAGTTGCTTAGTAGCAAATTCCTCTTGTTTTTTAACAGCAGCAATTCTGTTTTCTGCAAAACCCTTTTTAGGCGCTAACCCGAATGACTTAGACGCCCCCAGATTTACTCCGCCCATTTTAGCGAAGGCGTCTGCTCCCGGCGCATTTCTTGCGTCAAAGCTTCTTGAAGCTACACCACTTATTCTATTTGAGAAAAATTGTCCAGTTTTGGATCTTGCCGCCCAATCTCTGAATTTATTACTTTCTGCTATATTGGCGGCTCCGCGACCAATAGTTCCCCGAAGAGCCATTGCCGCTCCGCCGGTTGCAGCGCCTATTGCAAGTCCTGTTGCAAGTCCTCCTACTGTACCTGCGGCTTTTGATAACACTTCTCCGAATTTTCCAGATCCCTTCTTGGCGAATTCGGTTGCTTTTAAGAGAAGAATTAAGATTAACATTGCTGGCAGAATAACACCTAGTAACATTGTCGCCATTCCGGCCATACCCCCACCCTGAATTGGTTGTACAATGGAGGCAAATATACTAGGTTTTGATCCAATTAACAAAAATATAAAATACAGGAAGAACATAAAAATTGGTGCCATAAACGACACTGTAAGTAAACGATGGAACCAGGATTTCCAGCCTAAATATTCAATATCATTTAACTTTGATACAGTTGAAGACATAAAAGCAAAGGGCGAAAAGATAATCAAAATCCAAAGTTCAATTAACCGACCTACAAAGCTTAAGCCCGAAATAAAAAGCGCATAAATAGCGAAACACATAATTAATCCAGAGAGGAGTGTAATAGAAAGCATTATTCCAAAAGGCACTTGTGGTGATGTGGGACCAGGTGTTCCATCTGGATTCCAAGTTTTTTTTGCTTCAGCAAAGAATGGCTGACCTATCTTGGTGGTTGGGTCAAAACCAGATACCATACCACCTGCGACATCTTTTTCTCCAGCTACAGGGTTATAAGGTCTTATTTGTATCGTCCCGTCCGCTTTTACATATGTATCGACACTAAGTTTATTATAGAAAATCAATGCGAGAATATTTGAAGTGTCAATAACCACTTTTGTCATAAACATAGAAAAATTTATAAGTAATGCGATAACTATAACTTGAGCTATCATCTTTTTAACTTCAGATCCCCCAATTCCCAGGATTATTTTTATAGCAATATAAAGAAGAATAAGTATAAAAAAAAGATTGGAAAGATCTCGTACGACTCCCCATGCTGTAGCCACAAAGGGGTGCTTGAATAAAGTACCGTTTAGAGATATGGATATTAAGACATTAAAAAAATAAGCAGTTTGCAAAAGAAACCAAGCTGGAATATCATGAAAAATCCAATAAAATAACTGCATAACGCACCCTTTAGAAATAGGATTAAATCCACAATCTTCTTCCACTTGTTTTTGAAATTCTGAAATTGATTCTGGTGTTGTTGGTGGAATAATGACGGGGGCACCTGGTGTTGATGGTGGTTGTATTTGTCCTGGTATAACCGGCCCTACCTGCGCATCCACATTCACCCTCGGGCTAAACAGTCCGACCAGTACAATAAGTATTAGAATGTATGGTAAAAATTTTTTCATTTATTGTCTCTTATTTTCATTCCTTCTTTTTGCTTTAAAAACTTTACAACTCCAATATTTTACTGGGGCACTGCGCTTCGCGGTGAGTTTATTGGTACTGTTATCAAAGTCATACGGCCCACGCCATTATTAGAAGCAATGACAAAGTCAGTGCCGGATATGGCTACACTGATATGTTGTCCCCCTGGCGCGATTGCGATAGCCGTCATACTTCCCCACGGTCTAAGGAAAATATATCCACTTGTACCTGCTTCGCCCTGGGTTACTACCCAGGCCACTCCATTTACAAATATTATTTTATTAACCCATTCGCTTATCAAAGGACTTAATTTCAGATTTATATCACCACCAACTGGATTAATGCCGCGAATAGCGGTGCTATTGCCATAAGCGATGTAGCCAGTATTGAGGGTCATGAAGTTATTTGGCACTTGTGGAGTAATAGTTTTTAATAAACTGGTTCCCTGCCTTAAACAAATAGTGGCGCCATTATTGTCACAAGCATGAATTAATTGATTTCCGCTTATTGACACTCCCCCACCTGCTCCACTCGCAACCAAAACCACATTGTCTCTAACAAGCCTACCCGCTGCTCCAGCAAGAAATGATGCCCAGTGTCCGTCTGCCGCCGTAAATTGATTGCCAGCCACCAGATTTGGATTATCAGCAGTAAGTACAGGATTCCATCCGCTAGCTTTAGTTGCCTCATAACGATGGCCCATTAAATTCGGCGCCTCGCAGTAAAAGGTAATGGTGGTTGGTTGTATCCAGTATCCACCCCAGCATCTTGATTCTCCCGTTGGTGTGATATCAATTTGGGTATTTGTTGAAGGTTCTGCAATCCAAGTTCTAAGATTTCCATAAGTAACATTATTTCCGTCAGGGGATAGTTGTGGATACCAATTGTCTGTTGTCAGTGATGGTTGCCAGGAGCTTGTTGGAGTCACAGTTGGTACATTTGGGCCAGGATTTCCAGCGCCCCCGGTATTACCAATAGTAATTAATATACCGTTAGACCAAACGCTATTGCCTTGATAAATTTTTACTGTCGCATTTCCTGTCGGCTGACTAGCAGGAACAAGAACCGTAGTTTGTGTTTTAGCAGTATTCACTGTTCCAACTACGGTGTTGCGATTACCAGCGCCGTCGTAGAACGATACTTGATTAGTTAAATTGGTTCCATTTATTGTAATAGTTGTTACTCCCGGTTGGGCTGAGGTTGGACTGATAGAAGTAATATTTGCAACTCCAGGATCGGTGGATGTCGGATCAACACATGCATTATTTTCTATTACTTTCGGTGGATTACATACTGGTTCTGGTGGTGTGGTTTTGCCTCCACTCGTACATCCACAATTTTTACCTCCACCGGCAGTGGTGCAATTAAGAGGAATAAATCCTACGAATTGTTGAGACGAAGCCGCTCTTAATGTTCGATCATTTCCTCCTCCGCTGATGATCGTATCATATCTCTCCATCATTGTGTCTCCATCCATCCATAAGGCTATGAGGTCTCCGGTGTTAGGATTGTTGTTGCCGTTTAGCACTGTGTCATCTGCTCCAAATCCCCTAGACTGAAGCTCTGTTTCCACCAATGCCATATATGCTCTACCATTCACGACAGTATTTAGAGATTCCGCGAGCTCCGGATTGGCATCTAATACCGCATTCATAGCTTCTCCTAGATCTCCAGCGTACTGATTTCCTGTCTCCGCGCATTGGCCACCTCCAGGACGAGTTGTATCTCCAACAATGATAATAGGTACCGGATCATAATTTGGTTCTGGAACATTATTTGTTCCTGCATTTCTTACCGTATCGCCAAAAAATTCAAAATCATCTAGGGTTTCATTACCATCTGGTGGGATGAGAGGATTGCCGTTACGGTCTTTTCCAGGAGTCAGAGCATTACCCAATGCATTTAAACCCTTATCTAAGAAATGCATCATCAAAGTATCTAGAATAGCGGCGACACTATTACCCAAGGCTTGCGCTAGCTCCCCTCGACGTCCGCTAGATCCCAAGGCATCTTTTATTTGCTGTCCCACTACCGATCCAGGAGTGGTGGAAACTAATTCTGATTTACAAGTATTTTCAGCATCCCACTTTTCTTTTGTATTTTTAAATCTATCGTTCCATTCAGCTTCTGCTTGGTCCCAAATTATTTGAGAATCCGGGCATAATACATCTTCATCACAATAGACTAATCCCTGAGGTTCTGTCCAGGGAACTTGTGTGTTTGCATCAAAAGTCGGTCTATTAAATTGATTAGCTATAGTCTTATTGTATACATTATCTCCGCCATTGTCTGGACAAGTCTGGGGGGATAAGAAGCCTAATCCTTTCTGCAGAGTGTCTTGGACTTTTGCTATATTGTTACTAACTGGGTTGTTGGCTAGCCTTCTGGCAAGTTCCTCGTTTGCCATCATTTGAAATCCAATATAATTATTTTGAGGATATTGTGTATTTATTAAAAATCCGTTCCATCCACCAACATTGAAATCGTTTCTATAACTGTTTAGCAAAACTGGATCACTGATGACTTTACTTAAGGTGTAGGCTGAGTTATCCGCGAGTTGTCTTTGATAAGATCCTATCGTACTTAAAGCAAAATCTTTACCGAAAGGATACCTTCGACTATCGTAGCCATATAAGTCGATCAAAGCTTTAACTTCAAATTTCACGATATCTTTAAAGAAAGATTCGGGCCTTTCCAGATAAAGTGGATTACCATGAAAGCCAGAATTTATCCAAGCTATTGTGCTATGTGTCATTTTATTTAATAATCTTCTAGCTAAAATCATCAAAAATTGTTTAAAAATTTCTTGCACGACAATTTTAACGGTTACCGCTGTATGTATTGGATCCCATACTATTCCCCAAGCCTCAGCTTTTTTTGGTTGGAAAGAAAGAAAAATAGCCGGAGTAAGCATTGAAATAATTATTAGCGTGGAGATAAATTTTTGGATTGTTTTATTTTTAGCTATCATTTATTTTGCATTTTTTCTTTTAATTATATAACTTATTCTTCAATTGTTCAATTTTTGATTGATTACAGATTTAAATTTTTCAAGAGACAATCTCAATTCTTCGTCGTTTTTTTGATATTGGCTTATGGCGCTTATTGCTACAATAACATCAAGATCAACAAGTTTTATATCGCTTAGATTTTCTGCTAATTTCTGAAATCTATTCAGAGCGTCTAGATGAAGAACCGAAATAGATGACGGAACTTTCATTACCATCATTTCATTCACGATCCCTTTGATGTGTTTGATGATTGGGTCAAGTTTATCCAATACAGCAACGTCAATATCTCCATCATTTGTCATGGATTCTGCTAATATATCGGGGATACTGACATTTATAGTATGTTTTTTGAAAGTATTTTCTAGAGTATTTGCATAATTCTGTATCGCTGGAGTAGTGTTATTGTTTATGGTTTTAATATCAGAAATAATAAATATTTTTTTTGGAGTAGTATTTTGAATGTGATCAGCCAAAGAACTGCCTAATTTATCAACAGTCGTTTGATCTATCGATCCAGCTTGATTTAATGTGGCTACGGTAGAAAAAAATTCTCTGGAAAATTTATCCGTTTCTGTTAGGTTTTCCCCACTCTCTTTAAGTAAAGATTGCCCTTGCTCACTTTGCCCTTGTGCTTTTTTCAATTTTTCTATTTCAATATTATCTGGCACTCCATCGTCATTTGTATCTTTCTTTGTCGGATTAGTTCCCCATAATCCTTCTTCCCAGTCCAAAACTCCATCTCCGTCTGTGTCTCTATTTACCAAGTCGCCGATTATTTCAGTATTGTAAGCCAATCCATCTTGGTTTATTCCCTGACTTGTAAAAATCTCTTTATTTATGAAGAGTGTTTTATTTTTTATAAAAAAAAGTGCAATAAGAAAAACCACCGCGGAAACGATAAGGAGTATCCTTTTGTGTTTTAACCAATTTATGTTAATAACAATGTAATTGTATCATATTTTTACCAATACAATCCAATCTTTGAGTGATAGATCTTCCGCTCTTTTGTTACCTAAATTTTCTAATGGAATAGAGCTCTCATTTTTTAGAGTTTTTAGATTAGAAGAAAGCTTTTTTCTTTTATGAGCAAAGCCTTTTTTCACTATTTCCCAAAATTTGTCTTCATTTATCTTATTATTTTCAAAAATTTTTCGCGAAATATTTTTTATGGCAATTATTGCTGAATCTACCTTTGGCGTGGGGGAAAAATATCGCGCTGGTACTTTCATTATCATTTTTGGTTCACCATATGCTTTAATAGATATGGAAAGGATGCTTTCTTTTTTATCAGAAGCTATTATTCTTTTAGCGACTTCATGCTGAACCATTAAGACCATTAAAGTCGGTTGGTTTGTTTCAGTTAAAAACTTTTTCAAGATCGCGCCAGTGATATTGTAAGGAATATTTGCAATAATTTTATAAGAAAAATAAAATGGTTTTGAAATTTTTTTCAGGTCCTCGGTTTTCTGAGTCCCTCTCCCAGCCAGACCATTCAAAAAACTTAAAACCATTTTATTTTTTGTAATATCAAAATTCAGTATGTCCTCATGTACTAGTACAAGAGTGCCGGATGCGATTTCTTTAGAAAATTTATTTTGTAAAAATTCAAAAAGTTCACGATCTTTTTCTACTGCTATTACATGCTTACTTTTTTCTAAAAGTTTTAGAGTTAATGCTCCCCTGCCTGGTCCTATTTCTAGAATTACATCATCTTTATTTATCTCTCCTGCTTCAACAATTTTTTGGAGTGCTGTTTCGGATTTCAAGAAATTTTGTCCTAAAGATTTTTTAGCTTTCATTATTTAAAAATGATAGTGCCGATTATGAAAATAAGATATATCATATACACAACAAAAGCCTTCCATTCTTTGTAATTTTCTTCATTGATAAAATACCAAGAAAGAAAGCTGACAATAATCGATGGGATAACAAGAAATGAAAGATGAAAGTATAATGGTATTAAGAGAAAAAAAAGGACTATGCTTCCCGCAATTAATTTTTTTGCTTTTCGCGCTCCTAATAGCACAGGTATTGTTTTTATTCCATCAGTGCGATCACCTTCAATGTCTTTAATGTCGCGAATATTGGAAACCATTGAAAAGAAAATAATGATAGCTATTACAAGGTTAAACGGAAAAGCCGTGATAGCTTTATCAGAATTTACTAGAAAAAATCCTGCCATTATGACTGATAGACAAACAAGACTAACGAGAAATGAATTTAATATTACAAACCGCTTTAGGCGTAGTGGTGGATTGGAATAAATATAATAAATGAACAAGAAGAAGCAGGTAAAAAATAATATATAATAACTTATCGCGTAAGCAGAGAGTAAGGCAAAAGCTAAAAATATTTTTGAAGTCACTTCCAGATCATTTTTTGATAACACTTTTTCAATAAGTGGACGATCTTTATTCGATACGGCATCGATTCTTTCATCGTAGATGTCATTTTGACAAACACTAAACATCCAGGCGCAGATAAATGCGATAAAAGCCAATGTATAACTTTGAATGTCAATCCAATTCATGAACCATGTCGGACTGGCAAGAGCAGCACCCAATATAAATAAGAGGAAAAAATGAAATATTCTTTCTGGTCGACTGTTTTTAATTACAGCCATAAATTTTTCTCGCGCTCCAAGAAAAAATAACAACATAACAGAAAATATTGCCAAAATAGTATTGATACCAATCATTAACTTATTAAAACCCAAATCAAGCAATCCCAAATTAGTTGCCGTGAAATTCGGGTTGATGTTATTTTGAATTATATTTGATGAAATGATCGATTGTGTTATTGAAACCGCAACACTTTTTTGAGTTTTTGATAATAAAACTATAAGTGACGGAGTGGAAACTATAAAGAATATAAAAAAGTAAAAAACGACACTAGCCCCAATTGCTCGATAGGTATTTTTGGTAACTATGTAGGTATACACATAACAAAAAATAATTCCTAACAAAGTTTCAATTTGTATACCCAGAGTAATACCAGAGGCTATATGTCCGCCAAAAAAAGTTACAAATCGTAATAGTAATTCCTTCCCTGACACAAAAAGATAAGTCATCACATGTCCGCCTACCCCTCCTGAACTAAAATCAACAACTGGCGCAATCCAAATAACAAAGAATCCAAAAATAGTTATTGCAGACACTTCTCGTATACTTGTTTTACTAAAAGACATCAAAATAATCATCAATACAACAATAGTAGTGAGGTAAAATACAAGATAGTGAATAATAGTTGGCATGTCAATAAGAACAAAGCGCCCAGGCTCAAAACTGGAAAATTGCTCAAAGAAAGTTCTAACTAAAACGATGCCTGCAAAAGAAATAACCCATGATTCAAGGGTAATTGGAACGGATTTAGCATACGAGCGCAGTTTTTCCATAAGAGAATTTTACCACAGACTTTTATTTATATGTAAATTGTTTTTATTAAATTTTTTTCGCCCTCTTTCTCCAGTAAATCGTTCGGGATATCAGAGATGAATTCCGATGAAGTGTTTATTTGTTGTGCTCCAAAGATGGTGCGAAAATTTGCAAAAGATAAAAATAATTTTTCCTTAGCGCGAGTTAGTGCCACATAAAAAAGCCTGCGTTCTTCTTCGGCATCTTCTTTGGCTTCACCTTGTCTCTCATGTGGAAATAATCCATCTTCCAGTCCGGTGATAAAAACATATTTAAATTCAAGTCCTTTGGCGGCGTGTACCGTCATCAATTTTACCGAGTTAATTGTCTCTTTTCTTTCACTTCTTTCTATTAAGGAATCCTGGTCGGAAGCGAGCGAAGCGTCCTCTAAAAGCTTTTCTACGCCAACCTCATTTGGTAAATTATCATATTTAAGTGCCAAGGTTGCGAGCTCTTTTATGTTCTCCAGTCTTTCTATGTCTTCGTCCGTTCCTCCCGCGAGTTCTTGCTCAATTCCGGATATTTTGACCACAAATTTTATCACTTGGCTCACTTTTTCTGTTTGTATTTTTTCTTTTATCTTGTTCAAAATATTATAAAAATTATTTATTTTTACGCGCATTTTTACTGGTAAATTTTTTTCATCTTTAGCAAAAATTTTTGCCAGAGTCACTTTACCGATGCCTCGTGCCGGGAAATTTATAACTCTTTTAATATCACTCAAACTCTCTCGGTTCAAAGCAGCGCGCAGATACGCCAACGTGTCCTTGATTTCTTTTCTTTCAAAAAATTTCACTCCCAAAACTTGATACGGAATATTGTAGTGAAGCATCGCTTCTTCCAGCGCGCGCGATTGGAAGTTTGCGCGGTATAAAATTGCAACTTCGGACAAGATATTACTTTGCTCAACACGCATATTTCCCTGCTGGGAAATTGCTATGCTCGAGCCGTCGCTCTGCGCAATGTTTCTCAAAGCAACATCTTGTCCTTCGTTGGTGTAGTTTCTTTCCATTTTGAGCTTCCCGAGGGTCCCACCCCTGTACTCAGGGGAAGGGCGCAGGGACGAAAAATTGGAAGAAACGAAACCATCCATAATCTCCAAAATTTTTGTCGCCACAAAGTCCGCTTCATCGTTTTCATTTAATGCTTCATAAAGACCAATTTTCTCACCAGTGTCATTTTTTGTAAATAAATTTTTATCCGGCCGATATTTATTTTTCTTTATCACAACATTCGCTGCTTCTAAAATATTTTTGGTAGATCTATAATTTTCTTCCAATAAAACTATTTTTACATTCGGGTAATCTCGTTCAAAACCCAAAATATTTTTTAAATTTGCTCCGCGCCATGAATATATATTCTGATCGGCATCCCCCACTACACAAATATTCTTATTATTTTCGGAGAGCAATTTTGCCATCAAATACTGTACTTCATTGGTGTCCTGATACTCGTCAATATGAATATAATCCCATTTTTCTTGATAAATTTTTCTAATTTCCTCATTGTCCTTCAATAATTTTACGGACTTTAAAAGTAAGTCGTCAAAGTCCAATCCATTTTCTTGCATTTTTTTCTTTTCATATAAATTCCAAATTTGTGCCACGATTTTACCGAAAGAATTACTACTGTTCTCTTCTGTATAATCGACTAAATCTATAAATTTTCCTTTTTCTCGTGATATTATATTTTTTATTTTTCTTGGGTCATATTGTTTGGGGTCTATGCCTAGTTCTTTTTCTATTTCTTTTATTAAAGTTGTAGAGTCTCCTTCATCCAAGATAGTAAAATATTTTGTTAATCCCAACACTCTCGCATTTTCTTTTATAATATAAACTCCCAAAGAATGAAAAGTTGAAACGAAAGGTACGGAGTCGGGAATGCTTTTTCGGATGGTCTGGCTGGAAGAGAGACCCAGAGAACCGAGGACCTCCGAAAAAGCATTCCCGACAAAGTTATCTTTTATTGCTTCCTGTATTCGTTCGCGCATTTCCTTTGCGGCTTTATTGGTAAAGGTTACCGCTAAAATTTTCTCCGGGGCAACTCCAGTTTTTATTAGATTCACAATTCGATGTGTTATGGTTTTAGTTTTTCCGGCACCTGCGCCAGCAACAATAAGAAGAGCTCCTTCCGTATGAAGTGCCGCTTCTCTTTGTTTTGTATTTAATCCTTTTAGATGTCCCCTATCTTCCGTCACTTGCCTAATATAGCACAACTTTTTTACTATTTAGTTAAATTAGATCTCAAATCCTCTATTTTTTTCTTATCCTCAAGAATTTTTTTAGCTTTATCTATTTGGCTCATGGCATCTAGACCTTCTTTTTGCATTTCCGCTACAGCTTTTATACCTTTTGTTTTATCCAACATTGCCTCTTCAAAAAAGGCAAAAGTTAATTTGTCTTGCAGTTCTTCTGGAAATTTTTGCAGATTATCCATTAGGAATTTTCGCGCGCCTTCTTCGTCGTTTTTGTCTACATAAACTAAAAATTCATTATATAAATCTTCAAATGCATCGTTCATAATTATTTTAATGTATTTTTCTTACTATTAATTTTTTCTTCGAAGATAGCGGAAAAAACAGAAGCCCAAAATCCTTTGTTCTTTGCGCTTCTTTCTCTATGTTTTTTCTTTTGTTGATGAATAAAACTATTTCTAACAGTATCTTGGTCATCTGGGTTTTGATTATAAGC
>Ga0209542_10006046_pt1 | contig 23796 bp, 16 predicted proteins | sample RifCSPhighO2_01_FD_184028 | JGI IMG/M metagenome (GOLD analysis project Ga0209542, IMG submission 184028) | Soil microbial communities from Rifle, Colorado - Rifle CSP2_plank highO2_0.1 (SPAdes) (version 2) | ecosystem: Environmental > Terrestrial > Deep subsurface > Rock core/Sediment ...
CCGAGCGATGGGATTATATGCTTTGCATATATTAGCTCCTCGGCTCGGAAATGGAAATGTAGAAACATTCCCATTTCACTCGCTCTACGTCGCGAATAAATAAAACTTCCTACAAGGGGGTCTAGCAACGGTCATTATAAAAACCAAAAAAGAGGGGCTTCACGCGTGGACTATTTATATAAAAACATCTTGCCTGCCACTCGTCCAACAAGTATCTACTCATGGCGACACGCAGACACATGAAAGATGCGTTGCATCCCCGTGCATAAGGATGTAATATTAAAAAATCATTAATTCTACAATATGGCACATACAATAATTCAAAAAATCATCAACAATAAGGTCGTTTCCGTAATCGCGATTCTAGCAATAGCGGGTGCCGGGTACCTTTATTTTAAGGGAGACACCATGTCCTCGGTTGATAGCGCAGTCGTTCTACGCGGCACCCTTACTCAAGAAGTGAGCGTCACGGGAACGGTAACGCCAGTCAAAAGCGCAAACCTTGCGTTTGAGCGCGGAGGAAAGGTGAAAGGAATTTATGCGGATGTTGGACAGCGCGTCGCCTCAGGAGCCATCCTCGCGGAAACCGACAATGGAGAACTGTATGGCGGCCTCCTGGACGCACAGGGCAATCTTGCGGCAGAAGAGGCAAAACTTGCCGAACTCAAGCGCGGTACGCGACTTGAGCAAATTCAGGTTTCAAAAACAAAAGTGGCAACCGCGCAAGCAACCCTTGAAGCTGAGCGGCAAGCTATCAAAGATACTATCGCGGATGCATACACAAAATCGGACGACGCCATACGCAACCGTGCCGACCAACTATTCACCAACCCGCGCGGAACTGCGCCGCAATTTAATTTCAATATCGCCGACAGCCAGCTCAAGATCAATATCGAACAGGAGCGCTACCTTGCCGAAAATACACTCACCGAGTGGCAAAAAACCCTTATCGCATTGAATGGTCTGGAAAATCCTTCCGCATCCGTCGCTCCCGCAAAAAAGAATCTTGCAGAGATCAAAACGTTGATCGACAATATTGCATTTGCCGTGAACTCGCTCACCCCTTCCGGAACACTTACCCAAACGACCATTGATGGCTATAAAACGAACATTTCTACCGCTCGTACCAACGTGAACACTGCCATCACCAATCTCTCAACAGGAGATCAGGCGCTTCGAAGCGCGGAGCAAGCACTCACCCTCGCGCAAAACAATCTCGCGCTTGATGAAGCGGGTTCGACACCGGAACAACTCGCCGCGCAAGAAGCACGCGTCGCGCAGGCGCTTGCAAAAGTAAAGACCGCGCAAGCACAGTTTGAAAAGACCGTCCTCCGCTCGCCCATTGCCGGCATCATTACCAAAAAAGACGCAAAGGTGGGTGAAATTGTTGGCGCAAACCAGACCATTCTTTCGGTCATTACCGATCAAAATCTTGAAGTTGAGGTTAATATTCCCGAAACGGATATTTCAAAAGTGACCATTGGAGATACTGCACTCATAACACTTGATGCGTATGGCGATGAAATTGAATTTGAAGCAAAAGTAGTAAGCATTGATCCGGCGGCAACCGTAATAGAAGGTGTTCCTACTTATAAAACAACCCTTTATTTTATTGCGGGAGATCCACGCATTAAATCGGGAATGACCGCGAACATTGATATTCTGACCGAGCGACGCGAAAATGTGCTTTTTGTTCCCACGCGCGCCATTACCACAGAAGACGGTAAGAAAGTAGCACGCGTGGAAAATGCCGACAAAACAATCAAAGAAGTTTTTGTAGAAACGGGATTACGAAGTTCCGACGGAAGAACGGAGATTGTGTCAGGGCTTAATGAGGGCGACCGTGTCATCACCTCTTCTGTGGTACCACTAAAATAATTGAGCCAATAATTATTGAGAAGTACCATTGACTCATTATTATGAGTATCATCGAGACGCGCAATATAACAAAAACATACGTAGAAGGAGATGTTGAGACAAATGTTCTTCGTGGTGTTTCGTTCAGTGTAGAGCCAGGTGAATTTGTTGCCATTATGGGACCTTCCGGTTCCGGCAAATCAACCCTCCTCCATATCTTGGGGTTCCTTGATCACCATACGGGCGGGACGTATCAATTCAAAGGAAAGACAATCGATGACTACACATCCGAAGAATTGTCTCATGTCCGCAATAAAAGCATGGGATTTGTTTTTCAAGCATTTAATCTTCTTGCGCGCTCCACGGTCTTGGAGAACGTGAAACTTCCTCTACTCTACTCTGACGAGCCCGAATCGCGTTGGGATGAACTTGCCACACGAGCGATTGAGTCGGTTGGACTATCGCACAGAATCAATTATGACGTGTCACAACTTTCGGGAGGAGAAAAGCAGAGAGTTGCTATCGCGCGAGCATTGGTCAACAATCCTGAGCTTATTTTTGCCGATGAGCCGACTGGAAATCTTGATTCAAAATCAGGAGAAGCGGTCATTGAAATACTTCAACACTTAAGCGAGCAAAAAGGGCACACCATAATTCTTATAACCCACGAAACACACACCGCCGAACATGCCAGACGTATTATTCGTATTATGGATGGACAAGTTGCAAGCGATGAGCCGGTGGCACACCAGCGCAAACCGGGTGATGGTAAATTAAAATAGCTTTTCACTTTTAATTTTTTCCTCATTATTATGACCCTCAAACACACTATCAACACGGCGATTAAAGGACTTAAGGCACACAAGTCGCGCTCGGCACTTACTATATTGGGAATCGTGATAGGCGTGGCGGCCATCATTCTTGTGGTTTCACTTGGTGAGGGTGCTCAAAATCTTATCCTGGGGCAAATTCAAGGATTAGGAGCAAAGACAATTACCATTATTCCCGGCCGGCAACCAAGCGGCTTATCGGATTCAGCACAAATTTTCAGCGACTCCCTGAAAGAGCGCGACCTTGTGTTACTAAAACGCAGAGAAAATGTGCCGGCACTTTCGAACATCATGCCGATCGTGTTTGGCGGTGAATCAGCGGCATATCAAGGAGAAGCATACCGACTGACACTTTTCGGTGGAACGGAACTTATGGCAGAGATTTTCGACCTTTTCCCCAGTGAGGGGATATTTTTAACCGAAGATGATGTTAAAAGTGTTGCAAATGTGGTCATTATCGGCGCAACAGTAAAAGAGGAGCTGTTTGGACCTGCCCCTGCGCTTGGCGAGAAAATACGCATTAAGGATAGAAATTTGCGTGTCATTGGAATTCTTCCCAAAAAAGGGCAGGGTTCTTTGTTCAACTTTGATGAGATGGCAATCGTTCCTTATACCACAATGCAAAAATATATCTTGGGAATAAATTATTTTCATCGTCTTGTTGTTGAAGTGGAAAATGAAAACGAAATAACAAGAACAGTTGCCGATATTACCCAAACTCTTCGCACCGCTCACAACATAACCGATCCGGAAAAAGATGATTTTTTCATACAAACACAGGAGGACTTGGTCAATACTCTTGGCACCGTCACGACCGCACTCACCATGTTCCTTGCCGCGGTCGCCGCGATCTCGCTTATTGTGGGCGGTATCGGGATTATGAATATCATGCTTGTGTCGGTCACCGAACGAACAAAAGAAATTGGTTTACGTAAAGCGCTTGGCGCGACCAATAAAGATATATTGACCCAGTTCCTTCTTGAAGCGGTTATGCTCACGGGTACGGGTGGTATCATTGGAATTTCATTGGGGGCCCTGTTTTCCTTCCTCATATCATTCGGACTTTCTACGGCGCTTTCCCTTGATTGGTCATTCTCATTCCCATTCTCCGCCGCGCTTCTTGGTATCATTGTGTCGGGAACCATCGGTATCGTCTTCGGTCTCTATCCTGCCCGTAAAGCATCTCTTAAGAGCCCTATTGAGGCATTGAGATATGAATAATAACTTATTGTGATATTATAAAAGCAAGTTAAAACGCTTGAAGAAATGAACTGGCAAAGAAAGAAAGAAGGGTTTACGCTCATTGAGCTTTTAGTAGTTATTGCGATTATTGGTATCTTAACGTCAACAGTTCTTGCCTCATTAAATACGGCGAGAGAGAAAGCAAAGATTGCGGCTGCAAAAGCCGAGCTTCGGCAAGTTCGTAATGCAATCGCTCTTCTTGAAGACGACACGGGCAAATGGCCGAATGGCTGTCCTATCGCTGAAACAAACAACCCAGAGGTTGCGATTGATAATGCGCTAGCAGGAATTAAAGCAACGCCAACAGTTGGTTGCACTGAAGACAGTGATAACAGCAATAATCCCACATGTAACGCCCCTATTGTATGCCAGTGGACAGCACAAGATATAGCGAATTGGAAAGGACCGTACATGCAAACACCCGTTGATCCATGGGGAAGGTCCTATTGGTTCGATCCAGACTATAAGGCGGATTCCATTACAAATTTACGAGAAGACTGTAACGAAACGACAGGAACCTTTTCCTCTAATTACCATTCCGGTTTGACTGACATTGCAGCGGTAATTTCTTTAGGCCCAATAACGAGTGGATGGAACCCTCCATCTACAAATGTTTACGACTGCGACGATATTTTTCTTAAAATTGGTGGTTAGTTTAATTCATAGTAGATACATAGGTTAAACCTATGTATCGCTAAACCTATGTATCGCTACATGGCTCCAAGGCCTCCCCTTGGATTTTTTATGAAATTTAACTGCGGTTCGTGTTCAACAGTAGACTCAATAAAAAGATAACCAGCGCAACGACTACAATCGCGCCTCCGCTTGCAATGCTCCAATAATAGGAAATATATAGACCGGTAATAACCGAGAGCAAAGAAAACCCGACGGAAAGAAAAATAGTGTCCCTAAATCCCCTTCCAAATTGCATCGCCGCAACAACCGGTATCACCATAAGCGCGCCGATAAGGAGAACTCCTACGATGCGGATAGAAAGTGAGACCACCACTGCCGCGAGAATAACCAAAAGAAGCGCGAGCGCTTTAGTGGGTACTCCGCTTGCGCGAGCAAGATCGGTATCAAATGAAAGGAAGAAGAATTCCTTATAGAATAAAAATACGATCGTGGCAATAAGAATAGTTACGCCAACAATCAACGACAAATCAAAGACGTTTACCGTAGAAATACTTCCAAATAGGTAGCTAAAAAGATTCGCATTAAACCCCTGTGCAAGGGAGAGGAGTATTACCGCAACCGCAAGACTTCCCGAGAGAAACAAGGCGAGAACCGACTCGCCCACTATTTTTTTTGTATTACGTAAACGCTCAATACCAATTGACGCAACAATAGATACCACAATCGCCGTAAGAATGGGGTTAAAACCTACCAAAAGCCCGATTGCCACGCCGGCAAGAGAAACATGCGCTAAAGTATCTGCCATAAGAGAATAGCGACGCACGACCAAAAATATTCCTATTAACGGGGCAACGATAGCTATCGCAATACCCGCCGCAAACGCACGAACCATAAAATCAAATTGAAAAATCTCAAACATAATTAGTGTTGGTGTACTACCACATTAATTTCATCTCCATAAAGCTTCTTTATAACATCCTCCTTCAGAATTTTATCCGCCGGTCCTTCACACACCAAATTACGATTGAGACAGATGATGGTTTTCGCTTCGCTGGAAACCACATTAATGTCGTGCGACACAAACACAATCGTCAAATGGTGCTCATGATTGAGATTGCTCAAAAATTCGTAGAATTTTTTCTGGGAACCAACATCAACTCCCGTGGTTGGTTCGTCTAAAATAAGAATTTTTGGCTCCCCCGCGAGTGCACGCGCGATGAATACTTTTTGTATTTCACCACCGGAAAGGTTCCCGATCAATCTTTTTCTATACTCTTTTATCCCCGCTATTTCTATCGCATATTCTATCGCGGAACGATCTTCTCGAGTAAATCTTTTAAGAATCCCCGCTTTCACAATGCGACCGCTTGCCACTACCTCCTCAACCGTAGCTGGAAACGGGTGAAGGGCGGCACCGATACGTTGTGGAACATATCCAATAACCGAACGATCTTTTAGATTATGGATATCATGCCCCATAATGCGCACGACCCCCGAATCGGGCTCAACAAGTCCTAATATAATTTTTAGAAGGGTTGTCTTCCCTCCTCCATTTGGTCCAATAATTCCAAGATAATCCCCTTTTTCCACATCAAAACTCACACCGCCAAGAACCTGGTTATTCCCGTACGAAAAATTCACATCCTCGAGTTGTATGTACGGACCTTTTTCTATATGCATTGAAGCGCCCTTCTTAAATTGTTGAGATTTTTTTTCATAATTGAAACGTAGTCTTCGCCCGCTTTAATTTCGTCATTGGTAAGTGTTTCAATTGGGTTAAGTACCAGTGTTTCAGCACCAATCTCTTGCGCCACAGTTTCAGCAAGCTTTGAACTCACCGCCATCTCAAAAAAGATATGCTTAATCCCCCTTTCTCGAGCCAGGGTCGCCAATTCCCCAAGTTCCCTGGGGGATGGTTCTTCATCCGGTGAGATACCCGCGATTGAATGCACCTTTATAGTATAACGCTTCCCTAAATATTCAAAAGCGGAGTGCGAGACGATAACATCGCGAAGTGTACACATCGCAAGACCTTCCTCATATTCACGATTAAGCGTAAAAAGTTTCTCATTAAATGCATCAGTATTGAATTCGTAAAACCCTTTCTGTGAAAGATTTGCATTGATAAGCGCATTGCGGATAATAGTAACTTCGCCCATAGCAAGAATTGGGTCAAGCCAAAAATGCGGGTTTGAAAGATCAATGTCCGGATAGGAAGAGCTGAGTTCATCGCTCATGTTGATTACCGTCGCACCATTTGATTCCATAGATTGCGATATTTTTTCTGCCCATGGGTCAAAACCGCCGCCGTTGTAGATAAAAACATCCGCATTGGTGATATTGATAATATCGCGTGGAGATGGTTCGAAGTCATGCGCCTCAACCCCAGGAGGAGTGATCACAAAAACCTCTACGGTATCTTTTCCGATTTGTTCCGCAAAATGCCCCAATGAGTAAAAACTGGCCGCAACGACAAGCTTCTCAGTAGAAACCTTATCGGGCGTACCGCTATACATACTCACCAAAACGAAGACCGCGACCACACTTACAATGATAAAAATATTTTTCTTCATCCCGTTTTTTTATATAGAAATTAATTCATCAGTATTTGCAAAAGCTTCTTTTTCCCTTCATGGTTTTTTGCGGAATAAAATAAAATTGCATCATCGGGAACTTGCGCCGTAAGCGTACGCTCTTTGGCAAATCGCTCACTTGATTTTAAGGCATCAACCTTATTCGCAACAACAAGAAATACTGAACCACATTCTTTTAAAATCGTAAGCATTTCCTGATCAAGCGCGGTCATACCAACACGTGCATCAATAATAAGAACAACTTTTTTGTGAATAACCCCGGAATACGTAAGATACCAAATGATGAGTTTTCGCAACTTTTCGCGTTTCTTCTCCGGAAGTTTCGCAAAGCCGTATCCGGGTAAATCGACAAAATAGATCTTTTTATTAATAAGAAAAAAATTTGCTTCCTGGGTCTTTCCGGGCTTACCGCTTGATTTCACCAATCCACGCTTTCCCGTAAGTGAATTTATAACGCTCGATTTCCCCACATTGGATCTTCCTATGAATGCAATATGCGGGATTCCATCAGTAAGAATGGGGTCCGTTCCGGTTATACCTTTGACAAAATGTGCCGTTTTGATTTCCATAGAGTGCCGGCACGTTGCCGTTATACAGCACAGATTACCCCAAAAAGAGCTGTGCCGCAAGAGAGTCGTTTGCAGCATAATCGCAATATGCTATGATTTGGTGTATTAAAACAATTTAACACTAATTGCCGGAAGGTGTAATATCCATCGGCTCATACCCAACATATGGAACCAGAAAAGAAAAACAATTTCGCAGTCCCTATTGCAATTATTATCGCAGGGGCATTTGTTGCCGGTGCAATTTTTTATAGTAACAACAATGCAACGACCACCCCTCAGCCAACGGATATTAAGGGAGCCGAAATAGCTATAGAGGTTCCTGAGGTCACGAGCGCAGATCATCTTTTGGGAAATCCAAATGCATCTGTTGTTATGATCGAATATTCGGACACCGAATGTCCATTCTGTAAAAATTTTCACGCAACCATGAATCAAATAATGGATGCGTATGGCAAAAATGGAAAAGTTGCATGGATATATCGCCACTTCCCACTTGATCAAATACACAGCAAAGCACGCAAAGAAGCGGAAGGTGCGGAATGTGCCGCGGAACTTGGTGGCAATGATAAGTTTTGGGCATACATGGATAGAATTTTTGAGATCACTCCATCAAACGATGGATTGGACCTAAAACTTGTTCCACAAATCGCCGTTGATATCGGATTGGACAAAACCGCATTTGAACAGTGCCTCAATTCCGGGAAATACGCGTCGCGCATTGAATCGGATTTCCAGGGCGGTGTAAAAGCAGGAGTACGCGGTACACCCAACACGGTCTTTGTATTCAAGAAACCGCTTTCGAAAGAAGCACAAGGGACCCTCACTGCATACTTCAGCAAGTACCCATCGAATCAGCAAATTTTGGGCATTACAAAAGAAGGAAGTATGGTTCAGATAAGCGGAGCACTCCCCCATGCAGACATCAAAACGATCATAGATACTGCCCTTGCTCAGTAATAATTCTGCCCCAAACCAAAAAACTCTCTACATACAGTAGGGAGTTTTTTGTATGCATACGTCTTAATGTTGATTGTGAAATCTCCCCCCCCTATTCCAATATACTGGAATAGGGGGGGGGATAAACATTGTTGTATTTTGAGTGTTCTTAATTTCTTGTAGTTTTCTCACGCTCAATTGTGTATTATGAAAACCATGAAACTCTCGAAGACCGATTTTTTGATATGTCTTGATTGCGGAAAAAACGCGTGGTTGAAGATCCACAAACCGGAAGTGTATAAACAATATCCGCTTTCCTCTTTTGAACGCAATATCATTGATACGGGAAATCAGATCGATGAACTTGCACGCGACCTCTTCCCTGGGGGTGTTGTTGTCGCATCTCGCGACGATACAGAACTTACCAAAAAACTTATTTCAAAGAGAGCGCCAATCATTTACCAGCCGGTTTTTACCACAGAAAAATTCATTGCGGCTTCGGATATTTTTGTATGGAATACCAAGACCAATGTGTATGACCTCTATGAGGTAAAATCCTCAACTACCAGCGACGAGAATGGGGGAAGAAAAACCGATGAATACGTGATGGATATGGGATTCCAAAAAATCCTGCTTGATATATTACAGATTCCCCTCGGGACGATGAACCTCATTCGATTGAACAAAAAATACGTACGTGCCGGGGATATAGATATAAAAGAGCTTTTTATAATGGAGAATTTAACTGATGAGGTAATGAATAGTCTACCGGAGATACAACAAAAGATGGAGGGGGCATATACTCATCTATCAAAGAATATTGAACCCGTGGGATATTGTGATTGTATTTTCCGGGGATCAAATTCCCATTGCACCACATCTGCATATTCGAATAATAATCTCCCCTCATATCCAGTCCACGATATCGCCCGTATTCACAAAACAAAACTAACCCAATTGGTCGATGACAATATTTTAAGCATCTATGACGTACCTGATGATTTTCCCTTGTCGGACAACCAACGACGGCAAGTTAATACCGCAAAAAGTGACAAATCTTTTATTGATAAAAAGGGGGTATCGATGTTTTTAGAGACGATGCAATATCCACTTTCGTTCTTAGATTATGAAACGTACCCCTCCGCAATTCCACGATATTCCGGGTATAGGCCATATCAGCAAATTCCATTTCAATTCTCCCTTCATGTAATAGAAACGCCACGCGGTGAAACCACTCATTATGATTTTATTTACACCGACGATGGATGCCCCGATGAACACTTCGCAGGAGCGCTCCAAAAACATCTCCCCCAAACGGGAAGCGTGGTGGTATGGAACGAAAAATTTGAGAAAGGAATTAATACTCAAATCGGAGAACGATTACCCCACTATCGGCAATTTATGGAGCAGGCAAATGCGCGCGTTGTTGATCTTATGGTTCCCTTTTCAGGAAAAACGCTTGTGTATGACCATCCTGAATTCAAAGGAAGCGCTTCAATTAAATATGTGCTTCCCGCGCTTGTTCCCCACTTGTCATACAAAGAAATGCACATTCAAGAAGGAGGGACCGCATCGGATACATGGAATCGTATCGTTTCGGAAGAATATTCAGAGGAGGACAGGAAACTGAAAATTCAAGCACTCAAAGATTATTGCCACCTTGATACGCTCGCGATGGTTGAGATTTGGAAAGTTTTATGTAACACTAAAAATTAATAGTTTTTAAGCCGTTGCGCCCGTTCGTGAGTACGAATTTTTTCAAGCGCTTTTGCTTCAATCTGACGGATACGCTCGCGCGTCACACCAAACTCTTTCCCTACCTCCTCAAGAGTGTGTATTACACCGTGCGCGTCGCCCAATCCATGACGCATCTCAAGAATTTTTCGCTCTTTCGGGGAAAGATCACCAAGAATTTCCGTGACTTGATCGGTGAGGATCCTGCGAGACGAATCTTGGTCGGGTGGAAGAATTTTTTCATCTGCAATGAATTCACCGAGAGTTGATTTCTCGTCACCTTCATCTCCGATTGGCTTTTCTAGAGACACCGTATCTTGATCGATCTTTTCGATGGTGTGAATTTTATCAACCTCAACCCCCATTTCTGTTGCAATCTCCTCCGCAAGCGGTTCACGACCTAAGTCTTGGCTCAATCGGCGCACCACCTGCTTGTATTTCGCGATTGTTTCCACCATGTGCACCGGAATACGGATAGTTCGAGACTGGTCCGCAAGCGCGCGAGTAATCGCCTGCCTGATCCACCACGTAGCATATGTTGAAAATTTATATCCTTTTGCCCATTCGAATTTATCAACCGCCTTGAAAAGACCCAGGTTTCCTTCTTGTATGAGGTCAAGGAGCGTGAGGTCCGGACTTCGACCGACATATTTTTTCGCAATGGAAACCACGAGACGGAGGTTCGCGCGTGCGAGAAGATTTTTTGCTTCTTCGTCGCCTTTCTCAATCCGCTTTGCAAGCTCTTTCTCTTCATGCGCGCTGATAAGTGGGTACTGCCCTATCTCTTTAAGATACATTTGAATAGAGTCATACGACCCGCCTTCGCGTTCACCGTAAATTTTTTTTCCGGGTTCATGTTCAGTCCCAAGTAAATCACCGCTTTCCAACACATCAATACCGGCCTTACTTAAGCGGTCATACAATTCATCAAGAAACGAAACGTCATCCTCAATGTTTGGAAATTCCTTGAGAAGCTCGTCATAGGTTACAAAACCACGCTCATATCCTTTTAAAATGAGTGTGTCCGCCTTTTTATTCAGATTATCTTCCCGCTTCTTCGCAACTTTTGCCGTTTTTGCGGCAAGCGCTTTCTCTTTTTTCTCAAGCTTTCGCGCAGCTACTTTTGCAGAACGCTGTGCTTTGGTTAATTTTTTAGAAACGACTTTCTTTTTCTTTACTTTTGTATGTTTCTTCGCCATATGATGATGTTAGTAACTAATAATTCGACACCTAGTATTATTTTTTCTTGATCTCACTTAATTTTTTTGAAATTTCCTGACACCTGCCCAATATTTCTCCGATACGAACCGTATCTCCCCGCGCTTCTGCGCCCTTGAGTTCGCTCATAGTACGAATGAGCTCTTCTTTAAGCGCTTCCGCTTCTAAATTTGCCAGAAGGAGATCGACGTCCTCGGAAAGATTCTTCGCGCTCTGATAATATACTTCTGCTTCAAATATCAAATCTTTTTTCTTTTCGGAAGTCATATCATGCAACATAGCTGCGCTCGTTTCCCCTGCCACACTTGTATACTTTTTCTTAATTTCATCAATGTTCAACACCGGCTGTGCCACTTCTTCCTGCCAAAATATAATTCCCTGAATCTTTCTTTCTATTTTTTCTTTTCGTGAATTAAGGTCGACTGGTTGCGTAATCTCTTTCTCTTCCAACACTCCATCTGTCACATCTCCTTTATTACTTTGTGACATTTTTTTTAATTCATCCCAAATTGGCTCTTCGGTGATATGAAGTGCGCGCGCGGTTTCCGCAACAAAGTGCGCTTGGTCAATGGTGTTCCTAAGCTTTGCAATATACGGTAACACGAGCTCGCTTGTTTTACGACGAAATTCCCGCATATCATACCCTTTACCGGAAAGTGCGCGAAGGTAAAAATCAATGATATGTTTCGCGTTCGCTATACGTTGTTTCCAGTCTTCGGGGTCATTCTTTGCTACATCCGCCGGGTCCATACCCTCGGGTATTTCGGGGACGCGCACATCAAATCCTTCGGCAAGCGCTAGATCAACACCTTTCTTTGACGCGGCAAGCCCAGCCGAATCCGCGTCAAACGCAATAATCAAAACATCGGCAAGTCGTTTTATGGAAACGAGGTGGTCGCGTGTAAGCGCCGTACCCGAAGCGGCGACAGTATTGGTAACACCCGCTTGGTGAGAAAGCACTAGATCCATTTGCCCCTCAACCAAAACCGCCTGGTTATGTTTACGTATGCTTTGTTTTGCCTTATCAAAACCATACAACACGCGAGATTTATGAAATACCGCGGTTTCAGGACTATTCACATACTTTGCCTGGGCGCTCTCACCTGCTTGCGCGCCTGTCTGCGTGCTCCCTGCCCGCGCGTTGCGCGCAGGCGGGCGCACAGGCAGGCCACGCGCAGGCAAGTCACCCCCTTCTTCCCAAGGAAGAATTCTACCGGAAAAACCAACGATTCTTCCAGAACTATCTGCAATGGGGAACATTATTCTTCCCCTGAATCGGTCATAGAATCCCCTAACCGCGCTTTGCGCATCGGGCAATCCGCTATAAGCGGATCTAGCCTTTTCACTTTTAATAGATAGCCCTGCACTAAGAACCACATCCGGTAAAAATCCTTTTTGCGCCAAAAATTGAGAAAGCGCGCGCCATTCATTGGGAGCATATCCGATCTCAAATTCCTTGATCATCTTCTCGCTTATCCCGCGATCAAGAATATATTTTTTTGCCTTCTGATTCTTTGAAAGTTGCTCAGCGTAAAATAATGCCGCTTCGTTTAGCACCTGAAAAAGCTTATCTCGTTCCTTATCAACAGATGATTCCGCACTCGTTAATCGCACTCCGGCGCGATCTGCCAATATCTTTAACGCACCGCGAAAATCCAGCCCTTCAATTTCCTCAATAAAGCTCACCATATCGCCGCCGCGATTGCATCCGAAACAGTGATATGTTTCGCGCGAAGGAGATATAAAAAAGGAAGCTGTTTTTTCGTTGTGAAACGGGCAACGAGCCTTAAAGTTGCTCCCCGCTTTTTCAAGCTTGAGATACGAGCCGACTACGTCCACAATACTTAATTTTGATTTTATTTCTTCGACGATGGAAGACATGCGTTAAGCTTCGAGGGTATTAAACTGAAACATTTCAATGAATTTTTGCGCCTCCGAAGCCAAGAAGCTTTCAAAACTCATGAAGCTTTTGTACTCCCCTATGCACTTTCTCCTTTCGTGCTTTCTTTTGGTGAAGCGTCGTTACCCATGCGCTCGCGGAATCCTGTTCCTGTCGGAATAAGACGGCCAATGATGACGTTTTCCTTAAGACCTCGTAGGCCATCTTTTCCACCACGAATAGCCGTATCAATGAGAATACGAGTCGTGTTCTCAAATGAAGCGGCCGAGAGCCAGCTTTGCGTTGAAAGTGCCACTTCGGAAATACCGAGCACCACCTGTTCTCCTTTTGCTTTTTCGCCTCCATGGGCCGCAGTGTGTTCGTTTTCAATCGAAAGTTCCGCAAATTCCACAATTTCACCAAGACCGAATTTTGTGTTGCCCGGATCCTTTATTTTCCTTCGAGAGAACATCTGTCGGACAATAACTTCAATGTGTTTTCGTGAGATGGACGCGCCCTGCAGTTGATAGATCTTGTTCACTTCGTTGATGATATAATTTTCCGCGGCATCTTTGCCGCCATACTCGAATACTTCCGCAATATCCGCCGAACCGTCCGTAAGAAGCTCACCGGACTTCACCGTGTCGCCTACTTTGACGAGCGGCATACGGCGCGGATGAACAGTATATTCGATTTTCTCTTTTTTGCCCTTACCCGCCGATTTCAAATCAGGAAGAATGGTAATCTTCTTGTCTTTCTCGGTGTTTATAACCTCAAGTACTTCTCCATCAGTATGACTCACTACCGCGGGGCTCTTTGGCGCTCGACGTTCAAAGATCTCTTCGACACGTGGAAGACCCATAGTGATATCGCCGCCTACAGACGCAATACCTCCGGCGTGGAATGTACGCATCGTAAGTTGTGTTCCCGGTTCACCGATAGCCTGTGCCGCGATAATACCTACCGCTTCACCAAAATCAACAAGGATGTTCTTTGAGAGATCTGCGCCGTAGCAAGATCGGCAAATACCATTAGATGATTTGCATGTAAGTGGTGAACGAACGTATGCCTCGTTCACACCCTCCTTCTCAACAAGCTGCGCTTCACGTTTAGAAAGCAAGTGCCCCTTTTCAAAAAGCGTTTTTCCATTTAGACCCACAATATCTTTGATCAAAATTCTTCCACGAATATCTCGTGAGATGGGTGTTTCAAATCCTGCAAGCTTTTCACGCTTAATACATTTTCCTTCTTTGTCGCCACAGTCTTCTTCATTGATGATTGCGTCTTGCGCAACGTCCACGAGACGTCGGGTCAAATATCCAGCCTTCGCGGTGTTAAGAGCAGTGTCGGCAAGACCTTTACGGGATCCGTGCGTGGTGGTGAAATATTCAAGAGGTGAAAGACCTTCTTTATTTGATGGAATGATTGGGAAATCAATGGTTCGTCCGGCTGTGTTGATGATGAGACCCTTCATTCCGGCCATGTTCACAATCTGCGCGATGGATCCTCGAGCTCCTGATTTAAGCATGTCGTAGACAGAACCGCGGGGATCAAGTGTTTCAGGCATGATTCTTTCAATCTCATTTCGAGCTCCTTGCCAGATCTCAATAATCTTTCGATATCGATCTTCATCAGAGAGCAAACCTTCATTGTATTGCTCTACAATTTCGGCATTCTCTTTACGTGCTTTGGAAATGATCTCTTTCTTTGCTTCTGGAACTTTTACTTCGTCGATTCCCCAGGTAATACCGGATTTTGTTACATAGCGATAGCCGAATGCTTTTATTTTATCGAGAACTGCCGGCGTTGCGTCAAGACCATACACATTAATCAAATCGTCCACAATATTCTCAAGCTCTTTTTTATTGATCTCTTTATTGATATACCCAAAATCTTTCGGAAGAACGCTGTTGAAGAGAAGTCGCCCCACCGATGTTTCAAAGACTCCACCTTGGAATTCTTTATACTTGGGACTATCGGTACCCATGATCTTCACTTTTGCGCGGAACCCAACCACACCGAAGTCATACGCGGTAATTGCGCTGTTTGGATTGGGGAAAATTTTTCCTTCGCCCTTATCCCCGCTCACGAGTTTCGTCATCCAATAACATCCGAGTACAATATCAAGTTTTGGGTTCACAATAGGATCGCCGTTTCCGGGACCAAGAAGGTTTTTGTTCGCCGCCATGATGGTGCGAGCTTCTTCCTGCGCTTTTTTTGAAAGCGGAACATGGACTGCCATTTGGTCGCCGTCGAAGTCCGCGTTGAAGGCGGTACAGACAAGCGGATGAACTTGAATTGCATTTCCTTCAATGAGTACGGGATTGAACGCCTGAATACCCAATCGGTGAAGTGTTGGTGCGCGATTTAGGAGAACATATTTACCTTGAATCACTTCTTCAAGTATCGCCCACACTTCGGGAATTCCTTCATCGATCAAACGTCCCGCGCCGCGGATATTGAACGCCAATTCACGTTCAAGGATCTTTGAAATGACAAATGGACGAAACAGTTCAAGTGCCATGTGCTTCGGAATTCCGCACTGGTTCAACTTAAGATTTGGTCCAACGACGATGACCGAACGCCCTGAATAGTCGACGCGTTTACCCAAAAGGTTCTGGCGGAAAAGTCCCTGCTTTCCTTTGAGTGAATCAGAGAGTGACTTGAGCGAACGTTTCTGCGCCGCGCTCATTGCCGCTGATTGCGTTCTCCTGATCGAGTTATCAAGAAGGGAGTCCACCGCTTCCTGCAAAATTCGCTTTTCGTTGCGCAAAATAACATCCGGTGCGCCAATCTCCTTTAATTTTTTCAATCGATTATTGCGGTTGATGACACGACGATAGAGGTCGTTGATGTCCGAAGTTGCATGCCGTCCACCTTCAAGCGCGACCATGGGGCGGAGCGCCGGAGGAGTGATCGGTATCACGCTCAAGAACATCCATTCCGGACGAACACCAGAATTGATCATCGCCTTAATGACACCCAGCCGTTTTTGAATTTTTGTGCGCTCTGCGGCACCTGCGTGCGTAAGATCTTCGGTCAATTTGAGAACGAGTTTTTCCAAATTGAGATTCTTAAAAATATTGTAAATGGCTTCCGCGCCGATCCCCGCTTCAAAAACCGGTCCGTATTTGAGTGAGAAACGGTGATAGGATGCCTCATCAAGAACACGTCCAAGTGTGATACTTTCAATCTCTTTTTTTGCGGCGGAAAGAAGCTCCTTTATCTTTTCTTTTGATTTTTCATCGCTCAATGCCTTAACCTTCACCTTGTACTCGGAATCAAGTTTCTTCATCAATTTCTCCTTCTCCCCTTCGTGCACGTTGGTGATAACATACCCCGCAAAATAAATGACCTTTTCAAGTTCCGCAACCGGAAGATTCAAAAGAAGTCCGATACGGGAAGGAACGCCGCGGAGGAACCAAATGTGCGCAACAGGGCTTGCAAGTTCAATATGCCCCATTCGTTCACGGCGAACGATCGAGCGAGTAACCTCAACACCGCATTTTTCACAGACAATGTTCTTGTAGCGAATCCTCTTATATTTTCCGCAGTAACATTCATAATCTTTTTCAGGACCAAAAATTCGCTCGTCAAAAAGACCTCCGCGCTCGCTGCGCTGGGTTCTGTAGTTGATAGTCTCTGGTCGCGTTACTTCGCCGTAAGACCATTCTTTAATGCGCTCCGGGGATGCAAGCTTAAGCAGTACGGCGCTGAAATCCATTTTTTCGTTTTTTGTTTTCATATAGATTATGTGGTTATTTAGTTGACTTCGCGTCGTCATCCGAATAATCAAGCTCGACATCAAGCGCAAGTCCGCGGAGAGTGTTCAAAAGAACATTGAACGATTCCGGAACATTGGTTTGCCTGATATCATCTCCTTTTACGATCGAATCAAAGGCCGCGGAACGTCCCGCGATATCGTCTGATTTCACCGTAAGCATTTCTCGAAGCGTGTGTGCCGCGCCATATCCTTCAAGTGCCCATACTTCCATTTCTCCGAATCGCTGCCCTCCGCCTTGTGCTTTTCCGCCGAGTGGCTGTTGTGTGATGAGTGAGTACGGTCCAATAGAGCGCATGTGGATCTTGTCTTCAACCATGTGGTGAAGCTTCATGATGTACATATACCCAATAGCGCTTTGTTGCTCAAATGGTTCTCCAGTGCGTCCGTCAAAAAGTTGCACCTTGCCGTCCTCGGGGAATCCTGCTTTCTTAAGTTCTTCTTTAATCTCCGGAACGGTTGCACCCATGAATGCGGGAGTAATTGCCTGATAATTAAGTGTATGCGCTGCCAAACCGAGATGGAGCTCGAGCACCTGTCCCAAGTTCATTCGGGAAGGAACGCCGAGCGGTGTCAAAATAACATCAATAGGACGACCGTCTTCCATGTATGGCATATCCTCTTCGGGTAAAATAGTTGAGATAACGCCCTTGTTGCCGTGGCGACCAGCAAGTTTGTCTCCCACAGAAACATTTCGAAGTTGCGCCACTTCAATATGAATTCGTTTAATGATTCCTGAATCAAGATTTTCTCCTTTGTCTCGTGAGAACACTTTCACGCCGACAACGCGTCCGCGTTTGCCGTGTTCCATGCGAAGCGAAGTATCCTTCACGTCACGCGCTTTTTCGCCGAAGATGGAGCGAAGGAGACGTTCTTCTGGTGTGAGTTCCGCTTCGCCTTTTGGCGTAATCTTTCCTACTAAAATATCGTTCGGTTCCACTTCCGCACCTACGCGCACAATGCCATCTTCATCCAAATCTTTAAGTTTTCCTTCGCCAACGTTGGGAATATCGTGCGTCGTGATTTCAGGACCAAGTTTTGTATCGCGCACATTAACCACGAATTCATCCATGTGAACTGTCGTGAATTTGCTGTTCTTTACCAAACGTTCCGAGAGAATGATAGCGTCTTCGTAGTTAGCGCCGCCCCATGCCATGAACGCAACGAGCATGTTCTGTCCAAGAGCGATCTGTCCTCCATCGGAAGATGAGGTGTCCGCGAGAACATCCCCCTTCTTCACCTTCTGGCCAAGTTCAACTGCGGGACGTTGATGAAACGCCGTAAAGCCGTTGGTTCGTGAGTATGAAATGAGATGATGTTCGTGTTCGTTACCCTTGTTGCTTTTTACGATTATTTTTCGTGCGTCAACATAGGTTATGGCGCCATCTTCTTTGGCTAATACGATTCTTCCCGTATCGCGCGCCGCTTTTTCTTCAATACCGGTTGCCACGATCGGCGCTTCAGGAGAAATACATGGGGTTGCCTGCTTTTGCATGTTTGAACCCATGAGCGCTCGGTTTGCGTCATCGTGCTCGAGGAATGGGATCATTGATGTAGCGATTGAAAATGCCTGATTGGGGGCAACGTCAATGAAATGAATTTGATTGCGAGGAATAAGTTCCGGTTTTCCTTTTGAACGCGCTTCTACCATCTCATCGGCGATATTGCCGTCGGTATCATAACGAACTCCGCCGTGTGCGATATTGTAATTCTCTTCCTCAAGACCGTCCAAATAAACAATTTCTTTGGTGATTTTCCCGTTCACCACTTTTGCGCATGGTGTTTCAATAATACCGAAATCATTCACGCGCGCGTAAGTTGCAAGACGCAAAATAAGACCGATGTTCGGACCTTCCGGCGTGTGGATAGGACACAGTCTCCCATAGTGCGAAGGGTGTACGTCGCGAACCTCAAGCCCTGCGCGCTCGCGGGTCAAACCTCCGGGACCAAGCGCTGAAAGTGTGCGCAAGTGTTCGATCTCGGTGAGCGTATTGTATTGCGCCATGAACTGCGAGAGCTGGTTCGTGGTGAAAAATTCCTTGATGCGTGCCTGTAACGGTCTTGGGCTAATGAACTGTATGGGGAGTGTGGCGTCGGAATCAATCGTGGACATTCGGTCCTGAATGTTTCGCTTCATTTGAGACATTCCCACGCGTACTTTTTGTTGCATCATCTCACCTACGGGACGCACACGGCGAGAACCGAGGTGATCAATATCGTCGGGCATCGCTTTCGGTGTTTGATTGAGCTTCACGATGTGGGTGATGATGGTCACCAAATCGTCCGCGGAAATAGTTCTTTTCTCTATATCTGCCTTATCAAGACCTTTTTCGAATCGACGATTAAATTTGAATCGTCCAACCTCAGAGAGGTCGTATTTCTCTTTGCTAAATATTGAATGAATGAATTCTTTTGCGTGGTCGGGGGTGGCAAGATCACCGTCGCGGAGACGTTTGTAAATTTCCGTGTATGCCTCATCGAGAGACTTTGCCGTATCTTTACTTAGTGACATTTCGATCAACTTTTGCGCTTCAGGGCTTACAGAAAAAGCTTTAAGAATTGCTTGATCCGTGGCAAGTCCCAACACACGCAAAAGAGACGTAATTGGAAACTTACGTTTTTTATCAATATGAACATACACCGCGCCATCAGCCTCAGAATCAATCTCCACCCATGCACCACGCGCAGGAATAATCTTTGCCCCAAAATAACGCTTGCCCTTTATTTCATCTACCGTAAAGAAAATACCGAATGAACGGGCAAGCTGTGGAACCACCACACGTTCAACGCCGTTAATAACAAATGTTCCATGTGCGGTCATCATAGGAAAATCCGCCATGAATATTTCTTGCTCCTTGTCTATATTGAGAGTCTTGTTTTTAAGTTTTACGCGTGCACGAATCGGCGCTTCGTAAGTAAGCTTATTTTCCTTTGCATAGTGTTCATCAAATTTTGGTTTTGAGAGTTCAAAACCGGCGAACTCAAGTTCGAATTTCTTTTCTGAATAATCCTTAATGGGAGAAAACTCCTTGAATACCTCCGCGAGACCTTTTTGAATGAGCCATTCATATGACTTCACTTGAGTCTCTGTAAAATTGGGAAGCTCAACGAGCGGCTTCCTGTAACGGGAAAAATATTTTTTTTCTCTCATATGTAATATTCCTTGCTATTTATTACGTCTTCGTCGTAATAAAAACAAAAAAAGCAAAGGCAAACAAAATGTTACCTTAGTATTAAAAGGCTATTAAAACTAGCTTGCTCTCTCTGCGCCTATTCGCACAAATTTTTTAAAAGCTAGATTCTTAATTGTCGCGGCAGTCTATGTTGACCTGACTGACCGCTGTAAACATGAGAATTTTGCAACCGTTCTTCCGTAACTCAATCTTTCAGGCGTTAAGGATAATTATACATAGGGGTATTTTTTTGTCAAATGCAGATTAGCCGGGTGGGGATAAGTAAAAATGTCAAACGCCGAGCGTTTGACATTTTTACACGAAAGGAAAGAAATTCCGCCAGAGGTATGGTTTCTGAACATACCCTAGACGCGGGTGTGGTTATTATTCCCTATACAAATTACTGTGCGTATCTATATTAATAAACAGCACGATGTCTTTTTGCACGCATTCGTATAATACGCGTAAATCTCCTGTTACATTAAAACTCCGTTGATGGGAGTGTTCCCCATGCAGAGGGTGGTCGTTTAATTGCGGGTGAGATGGATTGCGCAAGAACAAGTTTCTCCTCTCTTTGAATTTTTCTTGAATATTTTTTGAGAGTTTTTTATATTTTTTCTTGAAGTTTTTGTGGAGCAGGATGATCATACTCTCTAATTATCAAGATACTTATCCATTTCTTCTGTGTTCCTGAATGGCCTAACAATGTTTTTCCCCGCCTTATAATCCTTGCTTGCTTGCAGGAGCATCTTCTCCACTTCCGGACGCAGTTCCGGTTCAATGGAAAAACGCACAGAACGTTCGCGGATAAATTCTTTCAAGTAGGCATTAATCACGGTACTCAAAGGGAGACCTAGATCAGCCGCCACTTTCTGTGCACTTTCTTTCACCTCTTTATCCGCCTTTATATTGATTATTGTTTTCATCCCGTTAGAAATAGGTCGCGGTCGTTCCGCTCCCGTATCTTGAAGTTAACTGATAATGCCGCTCTGTTAGGTGCTTCCAACCCCGAAAGATTTTGCGACCGCAATCTCTAACGGGATTCATGATATCTATAGTATATACAACAGACTTTATATGTCAACCCCGTAGGAAGTTATCGTGGTTTTATTGCCAAATCATAATATACATTTCCGTGTATACGTTTTTGAGAACTTGGGCAACAGAAACAATTACAACTTCTGATGGGGTCAACCCTACGTTCCCCACCACGAATCGCATTTACTTGGAGACTTGGAGGCAAAGCCTCCAAGTCTCCAAGTGAGCGATTATTCAGACACTGTTGGATCAACTGGAGTGGAAGTGGGATCTTGCGTAGGTTCAGGTGTTGGTTCTAGCGCTAAATTTTGGGGTCAAGATTCCAGTTGTGCAGGATTGATAGCTACTGGTTCGGTATCTTGAGGATCTTCTGAAATATTGGATTCTTGGGGTTCGGGTGTAGGTTCTTCTGGGATTATTTCGGTTTGTGGTTCCAACTCAAGAGTGGGTTCTGAAACTATTGGCTCTGTAGGTGGCTCTTCGGTTATCACTTCTTCAACCGGATTTTCTTCTTCAGATGGAGATGTTTCCTCTATAACCCCCTGTGGATTTTCTTGTTGAGGGCTACTAATAACGCCACTTTTTTCAAGCAATGAACGCAAGGTGTCCTTTTCAATACACACATCATCAATACAAAGAGTTTTTGTGGTAACCTTGTTTGCCTCTACCTCACCTACCACCAATCTTCCGTTCCCATCAATACTCCATTTGCCCGCGGAGCCAGTAATGGCGCGAACGGAGACGATGTCTTGGTCATTTAGGTCAATACCTTGAGAGATAAATTTGATGCGGCCACTTCCCTCCTCGACGCTCCAGAAAGAAGATTCACCGGTGCCGTCAAGAATGGTGCCGTCTGCGATAGCAGGGTCAATATGCGAGTACCCAAGGTTCATGAACACTTGAATGGTGTTTTTCCCTGTACCGTCATACGGTTCAAGTGCAATACCTACCGTGTATGAAGACGATGTGGCTTTCATTCCTATGCCAGGGGTAGATGAGAGAGTGATTTTGTCTCCTGTTTTGATAGTACCTCCTTCCATATTCACCTTAAGTGGTACGCGTCCTTGGAGTGCCACGGGAATTTTTTCAATCGGTGAGTTTGCCAAAAGAAGACCTGGTTTGGTGGAGACGATGCCGATGATGGTTTCTCCCTGAACCGCTTTCTTCACTCCGAAAGAATCGGCAGTTGAGGTGGCAATTGTTTGAGTATCAGTAATTGAGACAATGTCTCCTGACGTTAATCCTTCTTCAAATGCTTGGTAGTTTTCTGCCAAGTCCGCACCCGTGGTATAGGCGCCTACTGCATAGACTGTTCCTGCGGTAGTTGCTCCTGTGCACGTATCATTGTCGTCCACACAGAGCCAACCGTTTGCTACGCGAACATTACCGCCTGATGTAGCGCTCCCGATGTGGAGCATAGCGGAGGGGGAGGTGGTGCCGATGCCGATGTTGCCACCCGTCGGCGTACTTGATACTGATGTTCCAGAATACATCCCCGTACCATAAATAACGTTTCCGATATTAAGTTGTCCCGTTCCTGTATTACTTGGCAAATCGACCATCTGCCCGATCGCGATATTACTTCCGCCGGTAGTTAAATTGTATCCTGTTTGATACCCCAAAAGTGTATTTCTTGAACCTGTAGTGATTAAATAACCTGTTTGTGTGCCCAAAAAGGAATTGTAGTTGTAAGAATTGCCGCTTACCCCATAACCAGAATAGTATCCAATCAGAGTGTTATAACTACCTGTTACGTTATTAAGTCCGACTGACGTACCAATTCCCGTATTTTGACTACCAGTTGTAGTTTTATTGAATGCCCCCCACCCTAATGCGTTATTTGAACTGCCTGTCGTAATACTCTGCAATGTTGTAACCCCAACAGCACTATTCTTTGTACCACTCGTAACACTTGATAACGAGCTTGCTCCAATGGCAACACTTGCACCACCCGTTGCTGTGCCATTAAACCACGTTGTACCAGCACTTTTTCCTACGATCGTTGTCGGTTCGTTGCCAGAGCCGATAAGTATCGCATTGGAGCCATTCACAGTAAAGTATTTTGTTGTTGTATTTTCACGAAAATATCCATTCGCCCCAAGACTTCCGTCAGCAATATTATCAATGTATGTCGTAGTTGTATTATCTGCTATTGTGGCGAGAAGCCGTGTATCCCATGAATTTCCGCCAACAACAGACCGATAGAGTTTTCTGCCTATAACACGAGGGTCGGTTGATGTCGGAACGGTAACAGTCACCTGCTGGTTTGCGCCATCGGTTGTTATAGATGAAAGAGAGTTTGTTCCTGT
>Ga0209542_10006047_pt1 | contig 23795 bp, 26 predicted proteins | sample RifCSPhighO2_01_FD_184028 | JGI IMG/M metagenome (GOLD analysis project Ga0209542, IMG submission 184028) | Soil microbial communities from Rifle, Colorado - Rifle CSP2_plank highO2_0.1 (SPAdes) (version 2) | ecosystem: Environmental > Terrestrial > Deep subsurface > Rock core/Sediment ...
AAAACCAAAATATTTAGCCACCTGTCTGATACTCTGGCCATTTCTGACCATGATGACAGCTTTAGCTCTTAACTTGGGCAAATGAGGATTAACAGTGTAAGGCATATTATTTAAGGGTTATATTTAACCCTTCCATTATACCCCAAGGTGTTGCCAAGCTATTGGCCTATTACGAAGAGATTGACCTTAATTAACATTCATTGTAGAATTAATCAATCTAAATTATTTTAAATTTATATTATGGCGAGAAAGGTATTAGTCACTGGCGGTGCCGGCTTTATTGGCAGTAATATCGCCAAGCGCTTGGTCCAAGACGGACGAAGGGTTATTGTTTTGGATAACTTAGCCACTGGCTCTGACAGCAATGTTCCCCAAGGGGCCGAATTTATTAAAGGCGATATTGGCGATTATGAATTAGTTAAAAATATTTTGGCTGATGAGGTTGAGGTGGTTTATCATTTAGCGGCTTCGGCCTCGGTGATTATCGGCGCTAAGGAGCCGGTTTTTGATTTGGAAAATAATGTCAAAGGCACGGTTATTTTGCTGCAGGCGATGAAGGCTAGGGGCGTTAAGAAAATTTTATTTCCTTCTTCTTCCACAGTTTATGGCGAGAATGAACTGCCTAATCAGGAAGATAGTAAGCTCAACCCTATGTCTCCTTATGCGGTTGGCAAAATTGCTGATGAGTATTATTTGAAAAGTTATGCCAATATGTATGGTTTGGAACCGATTATTTTTCGAATTTTTAACGCTTTTGGTCCGGGTCAAGATCCTAATAATGCCGAACAGGGCATAACCGGTTATCTGATTGGCTGTTTATTTCAAGATAAGGAATTTGTTTTGCAGGGCGACGGCCAGCAAACCCGCGATTATATTTATATTGGTGAGGTAGTTGAGGCCTTTGTCAGGGCCGAGAAAATCCCGGCGGCTATCAACCAAATAATGAACTTGGCTGGCAATACCCGTACTTCTTTAAATGATTGGATCGCTTTAATTGAAGAGGCAGCTAATAAAAAATTAAAAATAAAAACCGGCCAGCCGGATCGGTTAGCCGATGTTAAACACTACCAAGCTGATAATTCCCAGCTCCAGCAGATTCTTAATTTTAAACCCACTGTTGATTTTAAAAATCAACTATTGAAAACCATAAACTGGGCTCGGGCGCAAATGAATAAATAATTATTGGCCTCGGCCGCTAAAAACCACTCTAATGGTTTTGAGGATAACGCTTAGATCTAAAAATAAAGATCGATTTTTAATATAATACAAATCGTATTTCAGCTTTTCCAGCGATTCTTCTTGGGAGCCCCCGTAGGCCGGACCGTTTAACTGTGCCCAGCCGGCCAAACCGGGTTTAACTAACAACCTTTCTTTATAGAAAGGTATTTCTTTTTCTAAAATCTCAATAAATTCTGGCCTTTCTGGACGAGGTCCGACAAAGCTCATTTCACCGCGTACAATGTTTATCAATTGGGGGATCTCGTCAAGCCGGGTCTTTCTCATCAACGATCCGAATTTAGTTACTCGCGGGTCGTTTTTTTGCGCCCACTCGGCGCCATTTTTTTCCGCCCGGTTAATCATTGAGCGAAATTTCATGGCAGTGAAGGGCTTGCCATTTTTACCAGTTCTGATTTGCTTGAAAATAACCGGTCCCGGGCTTTCTAATTTTATTATCAAAGCCATGATCGGCACTGGGACCAGAGCAATCACCAGTCCGATACTAGCTAAAATTAAATCAGCTATTCTTTTAGTAATCTCGTAGAATTTTTTGGAGTGCTCGGCTAAGTTTTCCAAAAACCAACCATGCTCAATATATTCCACTGGAATTTTATTGGTGATTTGTTCGTAAAAGCTGCTGATATTATAGACATCTATTTCTAAAGATAAGCAATCAAATATTTTGCGCGAAACTAATCCATCCTTTAAATCCAGAGCACTGACTAAAATATCAATTTCCAATTCCTTGCAGAATTTATTTAAGTCAGCGGGTAAATTTTCTAAAATTATCACCTGATAACCAAGTTGCGGCCTTCTTTTAATTTGTTCTTCCAGCTCCTCGCTTAATTTATTGCGGCCAATGATTAAGACCCGATTGGCGATAGTTGAGGATTTAATGAATTTATAAAATATCCGGCGCCATAAAAATATCAAGATGAAAACAATCAACAAATCAATTATCAGCACTCTTTGCGGTTTAATGCTGTCAATAAACGGCGCAATGAAGTAGAAAATAACCACCGCCATCACGGCGTTAATAATAAATGTTTTAGCCAACGAATTAAGCAGATTGGTGATGTTGTAGCTTATCTTCAGGTCGTAAAAATCATTGATCAAGAAAACTATTATCCAGACGCTAAAAACTAAAGTGAACGGCATAAAATGCCTGGTCCAAATCCAAGCTTCTAAAGGATAACCATACCTGACTATTAAAGTAAGATAGAGAGCTAAATAGAAAAATCCGATATCGCCGATTAGGAGTATTAACCTTTTGGTTTTAGCTATAAAATCAGACATGGCTTATTTATATAACAAAATTGACTAAAAATCAAACTTTTAATAATATCAAATCGGTAGTATAATTATCTTAATAAGATATTAAGATATTGAATATTAAATATTTTAATATTCAATATTTATTTATTTATGTTTCAAAAAGTACTAATTTGGTTTTTGCTATCGGCATTTTTTTTAACCGCTTGGCCGGTTAGCGCTTATCTGCCTTCAGATCCGTTATATTCAGAGCAAAGTTATTTGGCTTACATCAATATTCCTCAGGCCTGGGATATAGCTCAAGGTGCGGGAGTGACAGTTGCTATACTGGATTCGGGTGTTGATATCAATCACCCTGATTTAAAATTTAATATCTGGAAGAATTCTAAAGAGATTTCTGGCGATGGTTTGGATAATGATGATAATGGCTATATTGATGACACCAGCGGCTGGGATTTTGTTGATAGCGACAATGATCCTTCTCCAGTAGCTAGTCCAGAATACAGCCAGTTGTCTATCAGCCATGGCACGGCTTTGGCTGGCCTTATCGGGTCGGTAGCCAATAATGGTCTAGGTCTAGCCGGCATCGCTTTTAATTCCAAGATAATGCCCTTAAGGATATTGCAAAGCGACGGCGAGGGGTTGGTGGAGACACTGGTGGAAGCGATTAATTATGCGGTTAAAAATGGCGCCGATATTATAAATTTAAGCTTAGTGGGGTTTGAGTATAATGTCGCTTTGGAAAACGCTGTCAGGCAAGCCAACCAGAGCGGCGTGCTGATTGTGGCGGCTGCCGGCAATGCCGAATCCGACCAATCAGCCAAAGATCTTAATATTGAACCGGCTTACCCGGCCTGTTATGGCAATAATAGCGGTGACAATCTGGTGGTGGCTGTTTCTTCGCTGGCTGTTAGCGGTCAAAAATCAGCCTTTTCTAATTATGGAGCGGATTGCATTGATTTGTCAGCGTTAGGAGAAGACATCAGCAGTTTGGCTTATTATAATCCGGCCCAGGGCTTGAATAATTATTATTCTTATAACTGGTATGGCACTTCGTTTTCAACGGCTATTGTCTCCGGCGTAGCCGCTTTAGCCAAGTCCAAAAATTTATCCTTAGACGCCAGCGATTTGACGATTCTGCTTAAAAGCGGAGCGGAAAATATTGATGCCTTAAATCCCGACTTTAAAGGAAAATTGGGAACTGGCCGGATTGACGCTTTAAAGGTTTTAAACAGCAGCTTGCCGGCTACCGGCAAGCTTATCAAATTAAACCAGTCCAGCGCGGTCTATTATTTAGATTCGGAAAAAATTAGGCATTTGTTTCCCAATCAAAATATTTTTTTCAGCTGGTATAACGGGACTTGGAAAGACCAGACCGTTGAAATTGTTTCCCAGGAAAAATTTGATTCTTTTAAAATCGGCCAGAATGTGATTATCAGACCAGGCACTAAATTGGTAAAATTCCAGAATAGCGGGCGGCTTTATGCCGTGTCTTTTAACGGCTTATTACATAATGCCGACAGTTTGACCCTAACTGAACTTTACGGGGATTATGACAGCCGGGTTGTTACTATACAAAATTCCTTTGAATCCGATTACACAAGAGGGGAGAAATTAAGCGGTCTGACCTATCCTGACGGCTCGCTGATCCAGTATGATAATTCCGATAAAATCTGGTACTTAGAAGCCGGCCAAAAAAGGGAGTTGACTGACGACTCTTTGGTTTTAAACGGCTTTAGGTCTGAATATATAATCAAAAATGTCAATTCGGATTTTTATTATAATATTGGCCGGCCGATTAAGAATTTAGAATCTAATATTTTTACCTATTTTTTAACTAAATGATTGGTTTTTTAAGGCAGCAATCGGCTAATTTTTATTTATTTAATAAATATCCGATTACCAAGCAATTTATAAAATTCTGTTTAGTCGGCTTCACTAATTTGACGATTGATATTTTTATTTATTGGTTACTGACCAGAGCGCTGGGCTTATACTATCTAGTGGCCGGGGTAATTTCTTTTGTGGTGGCTGTTAGCTGGAGTTTTTTTATGAATCGCCGCTGGACTTTTCGCCATAACGGCAGCGATACTGCCAGTCAGTATGTAAAATTTTTTGTCGTTAATGTTATTGTGATGATTTTGAATTTGTCATCTTTATATATTTTTGTGGAGTGGTTTGATTTTTATGATCTGGCGGTCAAGCTGGTAGCGGCTGTGATAATGGCCTTCATTAATTTCGGCTTGAATAAATTCTGGACGTTTAAGAAATTGGCAATAGCCAGCCGGCTAGCCAGCGAGGAAATAGGCAGTAAGAAATGATGGAGGGTTATGGCTTTGATTTTTTTATTTTCTATTTCTTATTTCTTGTTTCTGTTTTAATTCCTTGTTTTTTGAGGCTTTGTTTGGTAGACTATATTTATAAATTTAACTTATATTTAAATTAAAAATATGGCGGTTAAAGCAATTTTTGACAGTAAAAATATTTTAATTATCGGCGGAGCTGGTTTTATCGGTTCCCAACTTGCTGACGAGTTGGTCAAAGGGGCCAAGGTTATTTGTCTGGATAATTTTTTGACTGGCGCTGATGCCAATATTTCCCATTTATACCAAAATGCCAATTTTAAATTTATCAATCATGATATAACTGTTCCGATTGAATTGGAAAAGCGGCCGGAACTCCGCGATTTTAAGATTGAATTCCAGGGCCTGCAGGAAATTTATTTTTTAGCTAGTCCCACTTCGCCCCGGGCTTATAATAATAAGCCGATTGAGACCATGATGGTAAATTCACTGGGTTTGAATAATGCTCTTAAGCTGGCGGTCAGATATAAGGCGAAAATAATTTATGTTTCCAGCCCGGCTGTTTACGGGGAAACTGGCAATAAAAAGATAAAGGAAGATTATACCGGCTCTGTCGATCAATTTAATCCTCGGGCTGTCTACAGCGAAGCTAAGAGATTTGGTGAAACCTTGGTAGCGAATTATCGTTCCCGATTTGATTTGGATGCTAAAATAGTTAGGGTTTTTAACGGCTATGGCCCCAAGCTGAAGCTTGATGATGGCCGTATGATTCCCGAATTGATCAGGTCGGCTTTAAATAACAAGGATTTAGTTGTTTACGGCCGGGCTAATGATATCGGGTCTTATATTTATATTTCTGATTTAATACAGGCCTTAGTGGCGATGATGGAGAGCGGCGAATTTGGTCCGCTTAATCTGGCTTCCGATGTTAAATATAAATTTTCAGAAGTGGCTTCAAAGATAGTAAAGCTAACCGGTTCCCGATCAGCCATCACTTACCATAACAGAGAAAGTTTAATGGCTAATCAACCTTTGGCTGACATTACTCAGATTAAAGAAAAGCTTAGCTGGTTTCCGATAACCTTAATAGATGAGGGCTTGAAAAAAACTATTGAGTATTTAAGTGCGCAAAAGGGGATCTTGGAGCCGAAGTAAAACCCAAAAAGCAAAAAAGTCAAGAAAACAAAAAAACAAGAGATTAGTATCCCGTTAGTTAGCATGGTGGGATTGTTTTTTTGATAAAAAATGCTATAATTTGTTTATGAAAATACTGGTTTTAATTCCGGCTTACAATGAAGAATCAACAATAGGCGAGGTGATAAGAGATGTCAGAACTCTCGGCTTTGATATTTTGGTTGTCGACGACGGGTCAAATGATAAGACGGCTGAATTAGCAAAAAATAATGGGGCGGTTGTTTTGTCGCATCAAATAAATAGGGGGCAGGGCGCGGCCATTTCAACCGGAATTGCCTATGCGCAAAATAAAAATTATGAAATCATGGTTTTTTTTGACGCTGACGGCCAAATGAAAGCGGCAGAAATCAAAAATCTCTTACAGCCGATATTATCAGCTGGTTATGAAGCGGTTTTGGGTTCAAGGTTTTTAGGCCGGGCAGAAAATATTCCCTTGGCCAAACTACTGACTTTGAAATTAGCCCTTTTATTCACCAAATTTACCACTGATTTGAAATTGACCGACAGCCACAACGGCTTTCAGGCCTGGAAATTATCGACTTTGGCCAAAATTAATCTAACTCAAGACCGCCAGGCATACGCTTCGGAACTCTTGGAAGAAATCGCGGCCAATAAAATCAAATACCAAGAGGTTCCGGTTACTATTGCTTATACCGTTTATTCGCGCCGCAAAGGCCAGAGTGTTTTCAATGCTTTTAATATTTTATGGGATTTGATTATTAAAAGATGATTTTAAAGTTGTTATTGTGAGTCAATTTTCTCCGCCGTTATTGCCAAGAATAAAGCAATCCTATTGCTAATACGAGATTGCTTCTCCGCTTTCGCGAGGACTCGTTTGGGCTTCCCTGCCTGCCGATAGGCAGGTTTGCAATGACAAAGAAATAACTGTCATTCCGAGTGAAGCGTGGGAATTCCGTTGATTAACACACAGGATTGCCGCGTCGGTCGTTTCACTTCCTCCTCGCAATGACAGTAAAAAATAAAATTAAAAATTATTTAAAATGTTAATTCAAATTATTTTAATCGTTGCCATTATCTTGATTATTTTACGGCTTATTTACAAGTTAAGGGGCCGGGATATCGGCCTGGGGCAATTTTCTATTTGGCTGATTATCTGGCTCATGGCTATTTTAGTGATTTGGTATCCTAAAATTACTTCTTATCTGGCCACGAAAGTCGGCATCGGCCGCGGCGTGGATTTGGTAATTTATATTTCCATCATAGTTGTTTTTTATCTGATGTTCAGATTGCTGTTGAGGATTGAGAAAATTGAAAGGCATATTACCGGCTTGGTTAGGGAGATGGCTTTGAAAAATAATAATCAAGAAAATGAAGAATAACCAGCCGATTCTGATTATTGGCTTGCATCGCAGCGGCACGACTTGGCTGGCCAAAATGCTTTCTTTGCCCGATGAGATCAGGTATGTCTCCGAGCCGTTTAATCCCAATACCGGACTTAAAGTTTTTACTGATTGGCTGGTTTATATTAATCATGATAATGAAGGAAAATATTATCAGGAAATTGCCAAGTTGATGCAGGTGAAAGGCGATTTTCGCTTTACTTTGCCCAATGCCAAGTTTCTGCTTAGCCGTTTCATTCCCGGCCCCAGAAGAGTGATGATTAAAGGCATCGGCGGGTCTATTTTTTCAGCCAATTGGCTGGCGGATAAATTTGATATGCAGGTGGTGGCGATTATGCGCCATCCGGCGGCTTTTTATGCCAGCTTGAAACGCCTGAATTGGCGATTTGATTTTAATAATCTTTTAAAACAAGGGGCTTTGATGCGGGATTATCTTGAACCATATAGAAACTTAATGAAAAAGCCCGATAAAAGTTATTCCGAAGAAGCGGGTCTTTTGTGGCTGGTGGTCAACCAGGTTTTGGACCGGCTTTTGACCGATCATCCGGCTTGGTATTTTCGCCGCCATGAAGATTTATCCCTTGATCCGGTTGGAGAATATGGAAAAATGTATGATTATTTAGGTTTAGAATTTACTCCTAAAATTGAACAGCAAGTTAGAAATTTTTCCAACAGCGGCAACATGGCCGAGGCCCAAACCAATAAGGCGGTTGAACTTAAAAGAAACAGTCGGGCGATTATTACCGACTGGAAAAAGCGCCTTTCTCAAGAAGAAATTAGTGTCATAAAAAATATTACCGGTGAACTGGCATTGAAATATTATCCGGAAAACGAATGGTAGTCGCGATATTAATATACTAATGTTTTATTTTCCATGGAGAATAAAAAAATCACTATAATCATAGTTGCTTATAATTCCAGAATTAAGATTGTTGATTGTCTAGAGAGTATCTATTGCCAAAACTATCCTGAAAATTTGGTTAAAATTATTGTGATTGACAATAATTCCGCCGATAGCACTGTTGGTTATGTCCGGGAAAAATATCCTCAAGTGAAGCTGATTAAAAATAAAACCAATCTGGGTTTTGCCGCTGCCAATAATCAAGGTTATTATCTGGCGAAGAAAAATAAGTCGGATTATTTATTTCTGGCCAATGACGATATTATTTTAAAACCCGATTGTTTAAGCCATCTAATTAAAACCATGGCAGCCGATAAAAAAACAGCCGCGGTTCAAGCCAAACTGCTGCTCTACCCCCAAAAAGATAAAATCAACAGTTTCGGCAACAGCACTCATTATTTGGGTTTTGCTTTTTGCAATTATTATAAGTGTCAGGATAATTTGGGTATTACTAAGTCCTTTGCCACTCCTTACCCGTCGGGAGCGGCGGTTCTTATTAAGATGTCAGCTTTAGAGCAAGTCGGCTTATTTGATGAGCGGCTGTTTATGTATCACGAGGATGTGGATTTGGGTTGGCGGCTTAATTTGGCCGGCTATAAGGTTTTATTGGATCCGCTGGCAGTCGTCTATCATAAATACAATTACAGTAAAGCCAAATACAAATTTTATTACATGGACAGAAACCGCTTAATGGTTCTTTTGGAGAATTACCGGGTCTTAACGATTATGCTGATTTTGCCAATGCTCTTGATAATGGAAATCGGCATTATTTTATTTTCTTTAAAGAATGGCTGGTTCAGGGAAAAAATAAAAGGTTATTTCTGGATCTTATCGCATTGGCCGTCGATTTTATCTCGCCGACTAAATACCCAGTTTAAAATCAGAAAAGTCAAGGATAAGGAAGTGATCAAATTATTTGTATCAGCCATAAAATTTCAGGAGATTGATAATCCGATTTTAAAATTTTTAATCAACCCGCTGATGCAGCTTTATTGGCTGATAGTTAAAAAAATTATTTTTTGGTAGCGAGCGAGTTGACATTGATAATTTTTTATGTTAAGTTATTATAGAAAGAATGTTCTTTAATTAAACAAGGGAAAACCAATATGAAGGAGGAATCCCATGCGGAAAATAAGAATATTTAAAAAGATACTTGGCGGATTAATGGTTTTTTCTCCTTTTGCCGGGGTTTTTACTCTGGCAGTAATAGGATATGGTATTGGGGTGGCTTTAGGGGCTTTTGTCATGACTATTGCAATAGCTTTAATTATGATCTTAGGGATGTTTTTATTGGTTAATCCCTAAAAGAATTAACCATTTTTGATGGCTAAATATCAGACCAGGATTAATTTAACATCCTGGTTTTTTATTAAAAATATTTGTTAATAATTTGACTAAATTTTTTTATTTTATTAGAGTGTTAAAAAAATAAGTACTTTGAAAATAAGTGAAAATAAGGAGGATAGCTGAATGTCTGGTCATAAGTTGGAGGTCGCTCTTTTGGAAGTAACCAAAAGGTGTAATCTTCACTGCTTAATTTGCGGCTCTGATGCCAAAAAACAGGCCAGTTCTGGTGAACTGACTATTGAAGAATGGCTGGATGTTGTTAGTCGCTTGAAAAAATTAGGACTCAAATTAGCGGTTTTAAGCGGCGGCGAGCCAACTTTGAAATCCGGCTTAGAGAAGTTAATTGCTCATTTGGGCAATTTATCACTGGAATATTCAATTATCAGCAATGGCTTATTGTTTCCGCGCCGTTTACTCGCTATCGCCAAAGAAATAAAGCCCTATGTCATCGGCCTAAGCATTGATGGGCAGCCAGAGAATCATGATCGGCTGCGCGGCCAGGGAAGTTTTACTGGTTTGCAAAAAACCATTTCATTATTACAGGAGAATGACATTCCGGTTTCGGTTAATACCACTGTTCATAAAAATAATTTCAGAGATTTGCCTTGGATTTTAGAGTTTATTTGTCAAAACAAGATTATCGCTTGGCAAATCCAGTTGGCTATGCCTTTTGGCCGGATGAAGGAATCAGCCCATTTGGTTTTAGATCAGCAGGAATTTGCTCGGCTCTGCGTCTTTATTTATAAAGCCAGGAAATTATTTCCGGGAATAAGAATTGTGGCGGCTGATGATTTTGCTTGGGCGTCAAAAGGATTAATCCGCGATTGTCACTGGTTGGGTTGCAGCGCCGGCTTGTCTTCAATAGCTATCGGCGCCCGGGGTGAAGTTTGGGGCTGTTTATCTTTGAATGGTTGTCAGTCAGAAGGTAATATCAGACAAAAACCGATTGAAGATATCTGGAATGATCCCAATCTTTTTGCCTATAATCGGCAGTTTAATGAGAGAAATTTAAATTTATCCTGCCGGCAGTGCCAAGAAAAAGAAGTTTGTCGAGGTGGGTGCAAGGCCCAGTCATATTCAATGACAGGCCGGTTTAATTGTTCACCGTTTTGTTTTTTAAGGACAGTCAAAAGTGAAGCCCAAGGAGGTAAGACAGATGAGTGATAAAGAAACCGAAAAATCTTCAGCTGAAACTCCAGCCGAAGAGATGTTGCCTACTAATGAAAAATTGTGGGAGGAATTAAAGAAATTGAGGCAGGAAGTGGACGAACTTAAAAAGTCAAAGCGAACTGAACGCCCCATTTTGCCTTCGCCACCCCATGATAGGATGATCAAATATGCTCCTATTGGCAGAAGTCCTTTTGGTCTTCTTGATCGTTGATTAGAATCAAATCAGCCGCACCAGTAAATGGCGCGGCCTTTTTTATTTATATATAATATCTAGGCAAACTTTCTCTTAATCTGGTTATAACTTCGTAATTAATGGTCTTAGCCCAGTTAGCGATTTGTTCTACCGTGATATTCTCTTGACCTTGCTCTCCGATTAAAACCACTTCATCACCCTCAATAACCTGGCCGCAATCGGTAATATCAATAATAGTGATATTCATACAGACCCGGCCTAAAATCGGGGCTTTTTGGCCATTAACCAAAACATAGCCCTGGTTGCTTAATTTTCGGTCATAACCGTCATAGTAACCAACTGGTATAGTAGCTAAAACAGTCGGGCGCTTAGTGTAGCAGGTGCAGCCATAGCCGACACAACTATTTTCCGGTATCTTTTTTATCTGGCCGATTTTGGTCTTAAAAGACAAGGCCGGTCGAAGAATGATATTTTTTTCTTGAGCCAATTTAGCCACGTCTTGGCTGGGATAATAGCCGTAAGCGGCAATTCCCGGCCTGACTAAATCAGCCAAGCCGTGCCGGCAGAGCAAAAGAGAAGCGCTTTTGTCGCAATGAATAATTAAATCATTACCAACGAGATTTTTTATTTTTGGCACTATTTCCTTAAAATTTTCTAACTGCCGGTTAAAATATGAGAGGTTTAAAGGTTCATCGGAAGTGGCAAAATGAGTGGCCAGTCCTTCTATGGTAATATGCGGCAATTTTTTTATTTTTTTAGCTAACTCCTCTGCCTCTGCCATTAAGACGCCGTAGCGGTGCATGCCGGTATCTATTTTTAAATGTACCTTGGCTATTTTATTTTTTATTTTTCCTGTCATTGATAATTTTTCAGCATAGTCAAAATTACTAATGAATATTTTCAAATCCCAATCCAAAATTTTTTCCAATTCACTTTCAGCCACATAGCCAATGACTAAAATCGGCCGGTTGATGCCGACATCCCTTATTTTTTTGGCTTCCTCAATGGAATTAACCGAAAGCCAATCGGCTCCGGCTGAAATAAATATTTTGGCGGTTTCTATTAAACCATGGCCATAAGCATTGGCTTTGACACAAGGGGAAATCAAGACCTTACTGCCGGCTAGATTTTTTAAAGTTTTAATGTTAGAAATTAAATTTTCTTTCTTAATTTCCAGCCAAACCAAGTCATTCATAATGATTTTTAAAAGATATTTGAACAAAAGCAGAGACGGGGCATGCTCCGTCTCTGCCCGATATTTCCTGTTCTCTGGAGTGGGAATGATTCATTTAAACAACCAGCATCTTATCTTAAATGTTATAAAAAATCAAGTCATTTCATTTAAAAATCTCATCCCAACATGACGTCGAGATGGGCTAAGGCGTTTTCTAAGAAAAAACGCGGTTTATAAACAGGCCGGCGTAATAGCTTAAAATGATAACCAAAGTTGCGATTAAAAGATGTTCGCCGATAATGCGGCCGACTCGGCGATTTTGGCCTTTGGCTATCATCAAACTAAGAATGGTAATTAACAGCGCTCCCCAGATTAAGTTTATCAAGACAGCGATTTTAAGATTAAAAAAAAGCACCGGCCAGATGAAAGTGATGGCAAAAATAAATTTTGATATAAAGGTAGCCAAGGTTGCTTGCCAAACCTCTTTTTGTTTATCGCCGTTTTTTGATTCTTCGGAAATGTGGATGCCCAAAGCGTCGGAAAAAGCGTCGGCAATGGCAATGGTTAAAATGCCGCCCAAAACCGCCAACTTAGAGCCGGTGCCGGCAGTCAGGCCAATCATTAAGCCGGTGGTGGTAATGACCGCTGAAGTCAAGCCGAAATTAAAACCTGATTTTAAGGGGTTGCCGATTTTTTTCTCTCTTTTTACTTTTGACCAAAACATAGTTTAAGATTATACTTCTATATATATTTTATCAAAAATTTGGAAAAAAATAAATGGAAAAAAAAGTAGCTATCGTGGTCTGCGCTTGGCCGCCTCAAGGCGGCGGTTTTGGTGGTAATGCTTTTTACCATTTAAAACAATTACAGAAAATTGGTTATTTGACTAGAGCCTTTACTCCTAAATATAAAAATATCAAAAGTCCCAGTAATCAAATGGTTGGTTTTTTGCCAGTGATATTTCCTATTGGCAAGGCGGGGTTTTTATTTTCTCTTTTTAGTGAATTAAAAAAATTTGATGTTATTCATTTATATTATCCATTTTTTGGCACTGACTTGATTATTATGCTATTTAAAATTTTTCATCACCAGAAGAAATTAATCCTTCATTATCATATGGATCCCGTTGGTCTGGGTTTTCAGAAATTTTTTTTTAAATTGTATTTAAAATTGTTTTTACCATCCCTAGTGATGTTGAGTGATAAAATAGTGGTTCTTTCATGGGATCATGCCAAACACAGTTACATAAATCAATATTTTGAAAAAAATAAAAATAAGTTTGTAGAAATTCCCAATGGCATTGAAATTGATATTTTTAAATTAAAACCTAAAAATATTCAGTTAGCTAATAAATATAATATTTCTGAAAATAATAGAGTGGTAATTTTCGCCGGCGGTTTGGATGACCAGCATTTTTTTAAGGGCGTTGATGTTTTAATCAGATCGTTTTCTACTGTTGTTCTAAAAAATAAAGAGGCTAGATTGATGATTATCGGTGATGGCAATAAAAAAGAGTATTACGAAAAATTAGCTAATGAATTAAATCTTAAAGATTGGGTTATATTTACTGGCTGGATTGATAATGAATATCTAGCTGATTATTATAATTTAGGCGATGTTTTTGTTTTGCCATCAATCGAAAGAACTGAAAGTTTTGGTATTGTTATCGCTGAAGCTCAGGCCTGCGGACTACCAGCCATTATTTCCAACTGGCCGGGTAGCCGGCTGACGATTGAAAATACCGTAACCGGTTTTTTGGTTAAACCCAATGACTCCAGGGCTTTAGCGGAAAAATTGATTTTTTTGTTGGAGAATCCCGATTTAATGAAAAAAATGGGCGAGGCGGCAATCAAACGAGTGGGGGAAAAATATTCTTGGTCTGTCGTTATTAAAGAAATAGATAAACTTTACCAAGGCCTATGAAAAACAACGGTCTCAAAATTTTTTATTCAATAGTTACTTTGCTTTGGCTGGGCATTATTTTTTGGTCTTCAGCCATAAGCGATTATTCGTCAGTGCCGGGCCAGGCCGACAGCCAGAGCGACTTCCTTTCTTCCATTGTCCATTTAATAATGTACGCTATTTTGTGTTTTTTATTTATCAAATTATTTATGAGTTATGGACTGGAAAAGAAAAAATCTATCGCTTACGGCTTTTTGGCTGCCATTGTCTATGGCTTGATTGATGAATTCCATCAGTTTTTTGTACCCGACCGGGAAATGCATTTTGGCGATTGGTTATTGGATGCAGTTGGAGCTTTTGTGGTTGTCTGTCTTTATAATGTTGCTGGCCGAATACCCCTGGCTTTTAAGCCAGGGGATGAAGGCCAGTGTGAGTAAAAATACGTCGGCGGAGCCGACACCTCTCATTTGAATTTACCCAGATACTGCGGTCTTTAGACCGCAGTTAAATTCATTAAAATCAAAATTAAGAAATGAAAATCGGAATCATTCATTCAATTTATAAACCCGAGGTCAGAGGCGGAGCTGAAGTGGTAGTGGAGAATATTGCTTTGGGGCTGAAAAACCAAGGTGATGAAGTATTTATTATAAGCGTCGGCTGTAAAAATCAAAAAGAGGAAATTGACGGCCTGAAAGTTTATCGCATTAAAAGTTTCAATTTATTTAATTTTTTAGATATTAATTCTCAACCGGCGATTTCAAGATTTTTCTGGCATCTTTTGGATATGTTTAATATCATTCAGGCCGGCAGAGTTTATAAAATTTTAAAAAAAGAAAAACCGGCTTTGGTACTGATGCACAATTTGAAAGGCCTCGGTTATTTGACGCCATTGGTGATTAAAATTTTAAAAATAAAAAACATCCAGACCGTTCATGATATGCAGCTGATTCATCCTTCTGGTCTTTTGCCAGAAAATGAAAAAATCGGATTTTTAGCCAACAGCTATGCCGGGTTTAATAAACTTTTATTTAAGTCGGTTAAAGTAGTGGTCTTTCCTTCAGAGTATATAAAATCGGTTTATCAACGTTATGGCTTTTTTAAAAAAGCGGAAAAAATCGTTTTAGGAAATCCCATTTCAAAGATGCCCACCCTGCCCGAGGGGGGGCAAGCAGCGACGCCAATCGGAGCTGACTGGGGGGGTGGGAGAGGGGAATTTCAAATTCTTTTTCTTGGCCAAGTTGAAGAGTATAAAGGCATTTTTGATTTGATTGAGGCGGTTAAGGGGTTGGCAGGCCTGCCTGCGCCGGCAGGCGATTTTGTCTTAAATATCGTAGGCAATGGCTCGGCTTTGTCCAAGGCCAAAATTAGAGCCCAAGAGGCCTTTCCTGATGATAGTTTTAAGGCTAAAATAAGGTTTTGGGGCCGGCTTGAGCCAAAGGAGCTGGCAGAGAGAATATGGTCCCAAACCGATCTTTTGGTTAATCCCAGCCAGGTAGGAGAAAGTTTTGGTTTAGTGATAATTGAGGCCTATGCCCACGGCGTGCCGGTCTTGGTTTCTAATAAAGGTGCTTTACCGGAATTGGTGAAAGAAGGTGAAACTGGTTTTGTTGTCACCAATAATAATTGGCGGGAAAAAATAGAGTGGTGTCTCAATCATCAAAGCGAACTAAAAGACCTGCGTGAGAATTGCTTGAAGGCAGCGGCTAAATATAATTTGGAAGATTATTTGAATAAACTAAAAGAGTTTGCTATGATGACAAAAACAATATAACAATAAATTAAAATCCAAAATTATTCATAATCGCGCTAGTAGGTCTAATTTATAAAATATGGAAACACTTCTGATAATTTTAATAATTATTTTACTGATTGCAGTTGCCGGCTTATTTTTATTTTTTAATAAGAAATTACAAGCCCTACCCCAAGCCAAAGCCGATGACCAGTCATTTTTAATGCTGCAGGAGAGAATCAAGGAATTAAATCAGACCTTGGATAATAAACTGACCGAGTCAACGCGGCAGGCGCAGGTTCAGTTCGGCCAAAGTTTGAATGTGATCAAAGGTGTCACCGAAAAAGTGACCCAGCTTCAGGAAACCAACAAGCAAGTGATGAGTTTTTCCGAGCAGCTAAAAAATTTGGAAAAGGTCTTAACTTCCCAGAAAACGCGCGGCAACTTGGGCGAAGCCGGTTTGCAATTGGTCTTGGAAAATATTCTGCCGCCCAGCGTTTTCAAGCTGCAATACAAATTTGACGACGGCGACACGGTGGATGCCGCCATTTTCACCAAAGAAGGCATTATTCCGGTGGATGCTAAATTTTCACTGGAAAATTATAATCGCGTCTTAAATGAAGCCAATACGGACAGACGATCGGTTTATGAAAAGGATTTCAAAAATGATTTGAAAAAAAGAATTGACGAAACTTCCAAGTATATTAAACCGAGTCAGGGAACGCTGGACTTTGCCTTTATGTTCATACCAGCGGAAGCTATTTATTATGATTTATTGGTCAATGAAGTGGGGGCGGTCAAAGTGGATACCGGCGGCTTGATTGACTATGCTTTTAAGGAAAAAAAAGTTATAATTGTCTCACCGACAACCTTTGCTGCCTATTTGCAAACTGTGCTTCAGGGTCTTAGGGCTTTGAAAATAGAAGGCCAAGCCAAAGAAATAATCAAAAATGTGGAGAAATTGCAGAGGCATATCATTGCTTACGATGACAAATTGCAGAAATTAGGCAGCAGTTTGAATACCACGGTCAATGCTTATAATTTTTCTTATAAAGAATTCAAAAAAATTGACAAAGATGTGGTCAAGATAACTGATCAAGAATCACCGGTAGAGGTCTTGGAAATTGATAGCCCTAAATTGGAAATCTAATTTAAAATATATGGATAACGCTAGGCAATTTTTAGGCAAAAAGGTCTTGGCGAAAATAGACAAGCCGATTGGCACTAAGCACCCTAAACACGGCTTTGTTTATATGGTCAATTATGGCTTCATTCCTAATACCCAGGCGCCGGATGGGGAAGAAGTGGATGCTTATGTCTTGGGAGTTTTTGAACCCCTGGCAGAATTTACCGGTAGGTGTATTGCCATCATTCACCGCCTCAATGACAATGACGATAAAGTCATTATAGTGCCCGAAGGCGTGGATTATAATGATAAACAGATCATGGCTTTGACAGAATTTCAGGAAAGATTTTTCAAGTCCAAAGTAATCAAAAGATAAATCATCATAATTTATGAAGAATTATTACTTTTTATTAATTTTAATCTTAGTGATCTTATCTTTAGCTCTGATTGGTTATTTAAGTATTACTTCAAATAAAAATAAGGCAACCAGCCAAAACAACTCCAATTCTATTTTTACTGCCGAAAAATTCTGTATTGCCAAGGGCGAAAATAATATTAGCAGTGCTGAGGCCTATGAACTGGCTTTAAAAAGCGATTGCGCCCAGGCCGGTATTGTGAAAGAAGATTGCGATTGCGATTCCAAAAGCTTTATCTGCTCATTTACTGTTAAAGCTGAAAAATCTGGCTGTAACCCGATTTGCCTGGTTGATTTAAAAACCCAGAAAGCGCAAATGGATTGGCGCTGTGTCAATTAAATTTATAAATTTGCTTGTCGTCTATTGATATAGGTTCCCGGCCTACTGGCAGCTAGTCGGCCGGGTTTTTCTTTTAGCCGGCTTTTATATTTATATTGGAGCTGGCAATATTGAATCGGCAATAGTTCTGGACTCTTTTTTATGTTATAATAATAGTCATGAATGATCAGCAACTGATAAAATTACTGAATAAACTGGCCGAGAGTTATTTTTTATTGGCGCCGCAAAAATTGGACGATAATCTTTTGCCCGGCTATGAATACGGCATTAGGGAAGTTAAAAATCTTGAAGAGATAGATTGGTCGGGCGCCATGCCTTATGGCAGCTGGAAAGAAGTGCTTTTGCCCTATCACGAGCGGCTATTTGATATCCAGAAGGGCCGGTTAGTAGAAACTAAAACTAAATATCCGCCTATCGCTTGCCTGGCTATGAATATTTTGGATTTAAAGGCCCTGACGCTTTTTGAACAGGTTTTTGCCAACGATCTTTATTACCAAAAGCGGCGACGGCCGATGCTAATTGTCGGCTATAGCACCGGCTTGCCCAGCGATTATAAAAAATACAAAGTTTTTTCCCATAACTACGAAGAAAATGTTTTAGAACATGTAATTTTTGATATTTTCGTTAGCCGGCAAAAAAACGGCCGGCTAAAGTTTTATTCCGGTTCGGAAAAAGGCCAATTAACTTTGGATCAGGCCGGTTTGACTGATTACAACAATATAGAATTTGCCGGACCAGTGGCTGAAAGCGGGCCGGATAAGACCCTGCTCTCAATTATGGCCAAGATGGAAAAATCAGCTAATAAAAAAATTTGGGACGAATTGGATAAGCGCTGTTTGGCTTGCGGCAAATGTGTTATCGCTTGCCCGACTTGCTTTTGCTTTGATTTGGAAGACAGAGATAACAGCGCTGAACAATCGCGTAGCCGTAGGTGGGGTGTTTGTTTTTATAATGATTTTTCCTTGGTAGCCGACGGCCGTAAAGAGCTGGATACGGTCAAGAAAAAAATATTTTTTTGGTATTATCATAAATTGGTCAGAATACCCAAGCAATATTCCTTGCCGGGCTGTGTGGGCTGTGGCCGCTGTATCAAGGCCTGTCCGGTTGGTATTAATATTAATGAAACCATTAAAGCTTTGTAAAAATGTTTAATATCTATCAAACACAATCAGCTAAAATTATTAGTGTAGATTTTGAATCAGTTGATACTAAACTTTTACGTTTAAAGTTTCTTGATCGAACCAGGCAGAGAGAGTTTGATTTTCTGCCGGGCCAATTCGTGCAAATCGGCTTACCGGGCTGGGGCGAATGCCCGATTAGCTTAGCTTCTTCTTCAACTCAAGCTAAAAATTATTTTGAACTGGCTATTAGAGGCGTCGGTAAATTAACTAATCGGCTTTTAGAACTTGAAAAGGGGGATTTAGTGGAGGTGCGCGGACCATATGGCAATGGCTTTGATGTTGATTTATTCAAAGATAAGCCCCTGCTCTTAATCGGCGGCGGTTGCGGTTTTGTGCCGCTACGGCCATTGATTAATGATTATTTAGCTGGTCAGATGTCCAATACGGTTTTGCAGATATTTTACGGTTGCCAAAACGAAGAAAATCTGCTTTTTAAGAAAGAATATCATTTGTGGAATCGCCGAGCCGAATTAAATGTCATTTTAGAAAAACCTTCCAGTAAATGGGCTGGTCAAAAAGGCCTGATTACCGATCTTTTAAAAAACTGGAAAATCACAGCTGATTCAGTGGCAGTGATAGTCGGTCCGCCGGTCATGTATCGTTTTGTGATTAGTGAACTAAAGAAAAAGAAAGTCCAAGAAGAAAATATTTATTTGTCACTGGAGAGAAGAATGTATTGCGGCCTTGGCGTTTGCCAGCATTGCGCCATTGGCCCTTATTATGTCTGCCAGGACGGACCGGTCTTTCGCTGGGCGGATATTAAAGGTATTGGTGGAGTAATTTAATTTCAGTTGTCATTGCGAGCCCCCCAACGGGGGCGAAGCAATCTCATAGAAGTGGAATAAGATGAGATTGCTTCACTTCGTTCGCAATGACGGTATAAAAATTTAAAATTTATTATTTTTATTAATAAAAATAATTTTATGTTAGGAGCAGGTTTAGTGGCGGTTGGTATTATTTTTTTGCTCAAGAATTTGGGCATTATGCCGACTATCGCCTGGGATATTATTTGGCCGATCATTTTAATGGTGGTCGGGCTGACGCTGATTTTCAAGAAAAAATAGTTGGCTGATGGCAGATGGCAGATTTTATTAATTTTGCTATAAGCCATATGCTATAAGCTATATGCCAATATATGTGCTTGACAATCCCCTTAAAAATTAAAGCTATCAAAAAAGAAATGGCCGAGCTTTCCGATGGCCGAAAGGTTAGTATTGCTTTAATAAAAAGTCCTCGGGTCGGCGATTGGATTCTTCATACTAACGGTTATTTAATAAAAAAAATCAGTTCAAACGAAGCTGATGAAATTAATAAATTATTAAATTCATACTCTGTTGCCGATTCTACTAAAATCAGTTTACGCTTAGTGAAGACGTTTGAAGCCGCTGCCAGAGGTAATTTAAAAAAAGCAGATATAAAATATCTACTTGATCTCGATCGGCCCATTGAATTGCAAGCGCTTTATTCCGAAGCGAATATTATTAGAAAAACAAATATTAAAGACCATATCTGTATTCATGGCCTAGTTGAGTTTTCCAATCATTGCTGTAATAATTGCCACTATTGCGGTTTGCGGCGCGATAATAAGAAAAATAATCTTTTTCGGATGGGAATTGATGAGATTATCAATGTTTGCGATCAGATTGTAAATGACCGAGGCTATAAAATTATCGTACTTCAGTCGGGAGACGATTTTTGGTATGATGATGATAAACTTACGGCTCTGGTTAAAGGGATTAAAGAAAAATGCCGAGTATTTTTATATTTAAGCATTGGCGACAGGAGTTTAGGAACTTATCGCCAACTCAAACGAGCCGGAGCTAACGGTGTTTTGTATCGGTTTGAGACATCTAATTCAGAGCTTTATGCTAAATTACACCCGGGCAAAATTCTGAAAGAGAGATTGGATAATTTAAGAGCCATGGAAAAAATGGGATTTACCATTTCTACCGGATCAATTATCGGCTTGCCGGGTCAGACCGTTGATGATTTGGCTAATGATATATTATTGATGAAAGAATTGGGTGCTTTTATGCCGTCAATGGGACCGCTTATTCCTTCTCAAAATACGCCGCTGGCCCAAGCCAAAATAATTGATTTCAACTTACTTTTAAAAATGATTGCCGCGGTTAGATTAGTTATGCCTACGGCCCGTATTCCGGTAACCACTGCAATGGAAACAATCGGCGGCGCTGATTCAAGGCACCAAGCTTTTAGAGCCGGAGCCAATTCAGTGATGTTTAATTTAACGCCGGATAAATATCGCAAGCATTACAATATTTATGACAATAAATTTTATGATAAAGAAAAAAAATATGAACACTGGGCGTTGTTTAAAGGAGATTTGAGTTATCAAATGCTGGAAGATGAATTAAAGGTAAAAATCTAAATGATATTTGATGAAGAAAAAATAAAAAATTTATTAAGTATTGAGACTCAACCAACAACTGGGGAAATAGATAAAATTCTTAGCCGAGCTAAATTAAAAAAAGGTTTGACTGTTGAAGAAGTTGCTGTTTTGCTTCGCCTTGATGATGAGGAAAACAAGCAAAAATTATTCAGGGTAGCTAAAAAAATCAAAAATGATATTTATGGCAATCGCTTGGTATTTTTTGCTCCCCTGTACGTTTCTGATTACTGCGTTAATAATTGCCGGTACTGCGGTTTTCATTGCGACAATCAAGCCCATAGAAAAAAACTAAGCTTAGACGAGGTGGCCCAACAAGTGAAAATATTAGAGGACATGGGCCATAAGCGCTTGCTTCTGGAATTCGGTGAAGACCCCAAAAATAATCCGATTGATTATGTGGTAGATGTTATCAAAACAATTTACAATACCAAATCGGGACGAGGAGAGATTAGGAGGGTTAATGTAAATATTGCGGCCACTACCGTAGCCAATTACAAAAAACTGCGTAATTGCGGCATCGGCACTTATCAGCTTTTTCAGGAAACTTACCATCGTCCCACTTATGATAAATTACACCAAGGCCCTAAAGCCGATTATGATCGGCAAATCACGGCTCATGAACGGGCCTTTGAAGCGGGGATAGATGATTTTGGCTTGGGAGTATTATTCGGTCTTTATGATTATAAATATGAAGTTTTGGCTTTAATTTCCCAGGCTCAATATTTAGATAAGAAATTAGGTGTTGGCCCTCATACTATTTCCGTGCCTCGGTTTAATCCGGCGTTAACTGTTGATTTTGAATCAGAATTTAAAGTGAGTGATAATGACTTTTTAAAAATAATTGCCATTATTCGTTTGGCAGTACCCTATACCGGCCTGATTCTTTCTACCAGAGAGTCGCCGGAAATAAGGCGTCAAGCGTTTCAAATAGGCATTTCTCAAGCTTCGGCCGCTTCACGCGCTTCACCTGGCGGCTACAAAAATAAAGATGATGATAATCAAGAAATCTCTCAATTTAATCTTCAGGACCATCGCAGTTTGGACGAGGTAAATTTAGATATTTGTTCTTTAGGATATTTGCCCAGTTATTGCACGGCTTGTTATCGCAGTCAAAGAACGGGCGCAAGATTTATGAAGTTGGCCAAAACCGGCAAAATCCACGAACTTTGCCAGCCCAATGCCTTGCAAACCTTTTATGAATATCTGCTTGATTACGCTCTGCCAGAAACTCGTCAGTTGGGGATGGCGATGATAACTAATGAAATCAAGAAAATCAATAATTTGGCAGTGAGAAAAAAATTGATTGCCAATTTAAAAAGAATAAAAAAGGGGGAAAGGGATTTATTCATCTAAATGAAAAACTCCGAAGTTAAACGGAGTTTCAGTGATTTTTTTTAACTATTATCTGATAATAATAATCTAAGCCCGACCATAAGCAAGCCAAAGACAGAAGTATTCCGCCAACCCAGTAGAGGGAGCCCTTCATAAAAATAAAAATTCCTAAATAACCTTCTTCAACGGGAATAGCGGCAATTAGCAGGCACAAAAGCGGCAAGCTGATGGCTGTTTTAATTTTTCCCGATAGTTTAGCGGCTACTGGTTTGGCGGCCAGACCCCTTAAGTAAGTGGAAGTAATGTCTTTTAACCATAAGAGCGTTACCGGCAAAAAATGTATCATGCCTAAGGCGACTAAAGGCAGATATAAAACAGTCAGCCATTTGTCGGCCAAAGGATCGTGTATTTTTCCAAAATCAGAAACACAATTGAATTTTCTGGCCGACCAGCCATCCAGCCAATCAGTGAGAGAAGCCAAAATTGTCAAGGCCAGAACCCAGACCTGGATTTGAGCCGATGTTTGTATCCAAAAGAACAGGACCATTATTGGCACAACTAAAACCAGCCGCAGGACTGTCAAAATATTGGGAATTTGCTTTTTCAAGGTTCAATCCTCTCTTAATGTCTGATTTTAGTTTTATCTTGATTCAGTTAAAATGTCAATTTTAATAAGTCCGAAAAATTGTTATAATATAATCATGTTCAAGAAAACCAGAAAAGAAAAGAAACCGAAAATTGCTATCGTTTCTTTAACTTCCTGTGAGGGCTGCCAATTTGTCATGCTGGATCAAGGCGAGCGGTTTTTAAATTGGCTGAAAAAAACCGATATGGCTGAATTTCGTCTACTGGAAGATAATCCCATGACAGCCAAGCATTACGATGTTTGTTTCGTTGAGGGCAATCCGGTGACCCAAGACAATATCCGGTTGCTCAAGCAGATGAGAAAAATTTCTGACTTGCTAATAGTGGTGGGCAATTGCGCGGCTTTAGGCGGCGTTTGGGAAATGAAAAATTATCAGTCCAAGAAAAAAACCATCAAGCAGGTTTATAAGAAATTAAAAGTTGAGAATCCCGACATTAAAGAAGTTGAAAATTTTGTCAAAGTGGATTTTACCATTCCCGCCTGTCCGATTGTCGGCGAGGAATTTATGCGTTTGGCTGATGAACTCATAGCGGGCAAAATGCCGCGAATTCCTCAAAATCCGGTTTGCTATGAGTGTCAGA
>Ga0209542_10006048_pt1 | contig 23794 bp, 24 predicted proteins | sample RifCSPhighO2_01_FD_184028 | JGI IMG/M metagenome (GOLD analysis project Ga0209542, IMG submission 184028) | Soil microbial communities from Rifle, Colorado - Rifle CSP2_plank highO2_0.1 (SPAdes) (version 2) | ecosystem: Environmental > Terrestrial > Deep subsurface > Rock core/Sediment ...
TAGGTTTATGATTTGGTTTAGTTTCATTGTAGGTAGTCTACCATTTTAAATATTACCAAAATACATACTCAATATTTACTCCAGTATATGCGGGGGATTTGGGGACAAGCAGCATTTTTCTTGTCAAATTGTGACATAATAACGCCATGCAATTCCTCGTAATCGGTAAAGATGGTACGGATAAAGATGCGCTTGCGCGGCGGATAGCGGTGCGCGACGCTCACCTTGCACTTGGCGAGAAACTGGAAAAATCCGGCAACAGGTGGTATGGGGCTGTCTTGCTAGACGAGAAAAATCAAATGATTGGCTCAATGGCGGTGATGGACTTCCCTTCCCGCAAGGAATTGCAGGAATGGCTAGACCGCGAGCCGTATGTTACGGGCAAGGTATGGAAATCTATTGAAGTAATCCAATGCGAAGTGAAAAAGCCGTGGAAATTCAATCGCCCTCAATCATTTTTTGAATCAAGGTGACCACTTCCTTATGAGAGGCAGTCGTAACCGTGGTAATATTATTTGATATGGGTATTGGCGGAAGTAAGGAAAAACCATCAAAATCTGTGTTGGGGCGTATTGTGCGTCGTATGGAAAGATTGAAGAGCGATTCTGAGCTTGTTCGCGCCGTTGAGGAGGAGGAAACGTCACCTATCGAAAATGGGGGTGAGCGTATTTACGATGAACGTACTGGACAGGTTAAACCCGAGTACCTACGGGCAAACGTGCCGATTGAAGATACGGAGTCAAGAGAACAACGCGCCACGCGCAAGATTTCTGATACGGAACTTCTTTCCGACAGAGAGAAAAAGGTTCTCGCGCTAAAATCTAATGGTAATACGAGAAATAAGGAGGTGGCAAAAAGACTTGGTGTGAGCACGGATACGGCCAGACGAATCTGGGTAGAGGCACTCAGAAAATCGCAGGCTCTCTCCCGAGAACCACTGCGTCCATTTTCGGAAGGAAAGAACCGCACTGTCATTCCCGAAAATATTAAACTAAAAATCAAGTCAAAGGATGGCGGTTGGCCTAAAACGATGGGGGTTTCAAAAGAGGAATTTGAGACCATCGTCATGGAAATGTATGACAAAAAAATGACAACGCCAAAAGAAATAGCAGAGGAATTGGGATGTGAATCGTTATTTGTCCATTTTGTTGTGAATAAAACGCTCACTGAACGGGCAAGAAGCGCAAAGAGTGGGGATGAACCAGCGCAGACACCACATAAAAATCCTGATACAATGAACCAGTGAAGCACTACATTTGCACAGGCGGATGCGAGGGGGTTTCGGACAAGCCGGGGACCTGCGGGGCAGTGACGTGCCCGAAGCACGGGAAGCCTTTGACCGAGTGCGACTGCAACGACGCAAGGCACGAAGCGAAGATTAAGAACAAATAACGGAATGACAACGCCGACGCATGTTGCAGTAAATCTGGGAGTTTTTCTTGCGTTGATGCAGATACCGGCTGTTACTCCGAACTATACCGACCTTGCGCTGATGCTCGGCTCAAATTTAATTGACTTGGACCATCTTTTTTCCCGACCGATCTATCACCCTCACAGAAATTCTTTTACTACCCACCCTCTGCACAAACAATGGCGGATGTTGTTGGTTGTATCAATTCTCATGTTATTCGTCCGACCAGTTGCATTTTTAGGAATCGGTTTGCTTCTTCACTTCTTGTTGGATTATCTGTACAACAAACGAGAGGGGGTTTAGAAAAGACAAACTACTCTTATATGAAAGGTTGGAAGATTTCTACAATATAAATGTCTATGAACTCAAAATCGCTTACTCGCTTCGCATGGCTGGCAATCGGGGGCGCGGTTGTCACGATCGCTCTTAAGACTCTCGCCTATTTTCTCACGGGCTCGGTCGGGTTGCTCTCGGATGCTCTTGAGTCAGTCGTAAATCTTGTTGCCGCAGTGATTGCACTCGTGGCGCTTACCATAGCCCAGAAACCGCCGGATGAGGAGCATTCCTACGGACACTCAAAGGCGGAATACTTTTCCAGCATTATTGAGGGCGTTTTGATTATTGTTGCGGCTATTGTCATCGGATACGCCGCTGTTGAACGCCTGATTAATCCGCAGGCGATAGAGCAGGCGAATCTCGGTCTTATCGTCGCAACTATTGCCTCGGTAATTAATCTTGTCATCGCCCGCCAACTTCTGCGAGCCGGGAAGAAATATCACTCCATTACCCTGGAGGCGGACGCGCATCATCTTTTCACCGACGTATGGACATCCGTGGGCGTCATCGTCGGAGTCGGGATTGTCGCACTAACGGGAATAACGATGCTAGACCCGATAATCGCGCTTCTCATCGCCCTTAACATCGTGTATACGGGATACCAGCTTATAAAACGCTCTGCTCTTGGATTTATGGACAACCGCCATCCCGCAGGAAGAAAGAGACCGGCTACGCTTGATTTTGGAGAAATACACAAGCAGGAATATTCAGTACCACGGCCTCTTGACGCGGCAATCGGGGGTACGGAGATTTGTTTCTTTCCATCTGCTTGTGCCGGGAACATGGTCGGTGCAGAAAGGCCACGACCTCGCCGAGGCGGTTGAAAAAGAAATCCGCGGTGCGATACCCGGCGTTACGGTACTCGTTCACATTGAGCCGATTGACGACAAAAGGTCATACGAGGATATTTCCATTGACAGGAAGATGTAGCGCGCCGTGCGTTTATGTTTGTCATTCTAACATTTTGCAAAATGTTAGAATGACAGCGCGATGATGCAGTCGGCCACTTCTTGCGTGTCAACAAGTTTATGACGGCATAGCCAACCAAATATCTATCTTACTGGTTCGTAGACTTTATCGCTCTTTCCTTTGCTGAAAACAATTTGCCACAGCGCGATATGCCGAGCCTTAAAAGCGCCGGTAAAGCTGTTGAAATAGTAATGGAACATCCTGTAGAACGTTTCAGAGTATTGATTCCGTATTTTTGGCCAGTTCTTTTTGAAGTTCCTATCCCATGCGAGTAGCGTTTGGTAATAATACGGTCCAAAGTTATGCCAATCTTCCATTACAAATAATCTCTCGCTTGCTTCCCCGAGTTGTTTTATTGACGGCAACATGCCGTTGGGAAAGATGTATTTATCTGACCATGGCTCGCCTCTGGATACAGTGTCGTTTCCTCCGATAGTATGGAGTAAAAATAGCCCATCGTCGGCCAAGCAAGTATGTACAACCCCCATGAATTTCCGATAGTTTTTATATCCCACGTGTTCAATCATACCAATGCTCGTTATCTTATCGAACTTCTCACCCGATAAATCCCTGTAATCCTGTTTTCGTATTTCTACCGGTAACCCCGCAACGTACTTGCTCGCGTATTTAAACTGCTCGTCAGAAATAGTAATCCCGACAACGCGGCATCCATAGTTTTCTGCGGCGTACTTTGCGAACCCTCCCCATCCGCACCCTATATCGAGTACCGAATCATCTTTCTTTAACCGAAGTTTCTTGCAGATAAGGTCAAGTTTTTGAGTCTGCGCAGTATTGAGATTATCAGTGTTCTTGAAAAAACCGCATGAGTATTGGTTGTACGGGTCCAAAAACGACATGTATAAATCGTTGCTTAAATCATAATGCGCGTTCACCACTTTTTTTGCTAAAAAACGTGATTGCAGATTAAAAAGGCGCGCCTTAATCACCAATAGAATGAATGGAAGCGTTATCGTCTTTTCTGCATTAATGCGCAACAGCTTCTCAATAAACAAATCAATCCTCTCCGACTCCCACCACTTCTCTATATACGCCTCTCCCAGTCCGAGAGAACCGTGCGACAACAACCGTCTATAAAGACGTTCGTCGCGAACTTGGATATCCCAAGGCTTATGGCCGTTTATCTCAACGCCAGCCAAATCAAATATTTTTGTGACAGCTTCTTTTGCGTTCAACATGCTTGCTAGTATATCGTTAAAATGCGCAAAATAAATCATTTCTTCAAGAACCTAATGAATTCTTCCATATAACACATTTTACGCACCGAGTGGAAGAAACGAGGGTACAATCAAGAATAACTTGTTATACAATCAATACATGAGAAACGGATGTATAAAATGGACGGGAGGGTTTACCGCGTTTCTGCTCTTGCTTTTCGCACTTCCTTTTGTCTCGTTCGCGGAGACGGGGCCATCCGCCGGTTTTGCTCCCTCCATTTGGATGTCCCGCGCAAATGTCGTCGCCGGAGAATCCGTAAATATATTCACGGTTCTCTACAACGGCAGCGATAATGCAATAAGCGGCGATGTAATCTTCGCGGTGGACGGCGCTTCAATCGGCACAAAAAACTTTACGCTCGCGCCGGGTGAGACGCAAACATTGTCGGTGCCGTGGATTGCCAAAGCCGGCAGCCACACGGTTTCCGCGCGCATTGAAAAAACTCCAGATTCCGGCACAAACGCGGCCGCGGCTGTCTTAAACGAAACGACGGGAAGCATAACAGTGTCTATTGATGCTCCCCCGCCGCCATCGCCCGCTGCGCAAGTGTTGAATACGATTACCTCCGCGATAGAGGCTGGCGTCGCGTCATCTGCTCCTGCGGTTATGTCTGCGCTCGCATCGCTCTACGACACGGCAGAATCATTCCGCATGGACGCAAAGTCCGCATTGGAAAAACAGGTGGCGGGTACAACTAGGGCCGCGCAAGAAGCGGCGCCGGAGGTTGCGCCTGAAAAAGCGGGCGCCCGAAATGGCGAACCGGAGAGCGCTCTATCATCTTCCCCAGAACAAAATAATCCGTCGTTACTCTCCACAGCCGGAAAATACGCCGCGCTCGCCGGACTCGCTGTCGTAAGTTCCAAGACATTGTTTTATATCTCTCTTGCGCTTGTAGTGCTTCTGCTGATTCAAATACTTAGAGTATCTCTGCGGGAACGGCGGTATAGAGATTAGAGGTCTGCAAATTATTTGTATATACTGTCCCGATGAGAACAATACACGCGGTAAATCCGTTTGAATCTTATTTAACACGCCTTCGTCATGCAGGAAAAACACTTGCGCTTTCCAAGGCGCAATTGAAGGAGTTGGAAAAACCGAACAAGATAATTGAGCGCAAAATCAAAATCACCCGCGATAACGGCAAGAAGCAAATCCTGCACGCGTATCGCGTGCAATTCAACAACGCCCGAGGGCCGTACAAAGGCGGAATAAGATTTCATCCCGGCGCAAATCTTGACGAAGTGAAAGCTCTTGCCGCCGCGATGGCGATTAAAAGCGCGGTCGTGAATATTCCCTTGGGCGGTGGAAAAGGCGGTGTGCAGTTAAATCCTAAGGAGTACAGCAGGAAGGAAATTGAGAGCATTTCGCGGGCTTTTGCACGCGCGATGGCAGAATATCTCGGCGTTGATAAAGATATCCCCGCCCCCGACGTCTACACCAACGCGGAAATCATGGGCTACATGCTGGACGAATACGAGAAAATCAAAGGGCACAGCGAGCCTGGAATGATAACGGGAAAACCGCTCGCACTCGGCGGAAGCCTCGGTCGCGACACAGCGACCGCACAAGGCGGAGTATACGTTTTGCTAGACATGCTGAGGGCGTCCGGTCTAAAAACGAAGGGTCTGCGCGTAGCCGTACAGGGATTCGGGAACGCAGGATTCCACGCGGCGCGGCTCTTGCACGCGATGGGGTTCGTTATTGTCGGCCTCTCCGATAGCCGAGGCGCAATCTTCCGCAAAGACGGGCTTGATCCGATGCATGTGCAAAAAGTAAAACACGAGCACGACACGATTACCGGCATCTATTGCAAAGGCGGAGTGTGCGACGACAAGAAAATGAAAAAGGACGGCGCGCGAGTAGGGACAAACGAAGAATTGCTGGAGGTTGATTGCGATATCTTGATTCCCGCAGCTCTTGATAACCAGCTCACAAAAGAAAACGCTCCGCGCGTGAAAGCGAAGTTTATTCTAGAGATTGCGAACGGCCCGACTACGCCGGATGCGGACGCGCTCTTTGAAAAGCGCGAGATTAAAGTGATTCCCGATGTACTTGCGAATTCCGGCGGTGTCGCTGTTTCCTATTTTGAGTGGATACAAAACAGGCAAGGTTATTATTGGACCGAGTCAGAGGTGTTTGAGAAACTGAAACCGCTAATGGATTCCGCATCCCAAGCAGTATGGCGCATGGCGAAAGAAAAGAATGTATCTCTGCGAGACGCCGCGTTCCTCCTTGGAGTTGCACGAATCGCCGAAGCCCTTCGCGCGCGAGGGGTTGTTTGAGGCGAAAAGCAAATATTTGACAGGAAAAAGAGGAGAGGTGTTACCATAGTTGTACATATGTACAACTATGGTAACTGTCAAAAGGTTGAAGCTGTGGCGAATATGTGCTCTATTGCAGTCTGGAGGAACACGCATCGAGCGTCGTTCTATATCAGCAATCTTTGACATTTTGGAGGACGTCTTGAGAAATCCAGTAAATGCGACAAGGCTGGACGCAACAAAAGCGTCCGAGCTAAGAGGAACCATCTTCCGCGAGATGATTCGAACACGTCCTCACAAATACAAGAAGTGGTTGCGAGGAATGGGCACGATGCGGTTGCTTACGATGCTGTGCGGAGAAGGCATACGTGCAGAAATCATCGTATCGCTTTACGCGGCACTACATCTAGTTGACGACGTTGTTGACGGAGATGTTGATCTGCCAGCGCAGTATTCAACGGCCATTGACTACGCACGGCGAAAAGTCCGATTTTGTGCCAGGCCCAGCGTTCCAGAAGACGATGTAGAGTGTTTGTTGTTATATGCACTCACATTGGCTGAAAGAATTGGCCTGGATATCGCAAAAGAGATGCATTGCATTCTTGCATCAATGCTTTTTGATGCAGGGCGACGAGACCCTCTTCATCCCAAGGTATTTCGCGTGCGGGTGCTTCACAAGCATTTTCACTGGCTGGATATAGAGGGAACGATAGGCCTGTGCCTTAAGATCTTCGAAGAAGCAAGGACCAGGCATGCCGATCTGCGAGAACTGGGCGAGGCATCACGGATCCAATACACGTTGAAAGACGTCGACGAAGATTTCCGCGCGGGATACTGCAACATTCCGCTGGAAGATGTGGAACGGCTAGGAATCCATGTGTTTGATTCTACTTCTTCTCCTGTACAGAAATGGTGCACGGAGGAATCAGAGCGCGGACTCCAACTTCTACAGGAACACAGAAGAAAAGTGAAAAGACTACCATTGCGGTTCCTGACAAGGATAGTGCTGCCTCTATTTTACGAATGGCCTGCACGAAAGTTCTTCAATTCAATAAGGTAATGCGAAATTCATAATCCGCAAAACCAAATCCAAGACTTGGGGGCTGGCGCTAGTGCCGGCCCCTGTTTTTATGTCAGCATCTCCGCAATCTGAACGGCATTCAGTGCTGCGCCTTTTAGGAGCTGGTCGCCGACGACCCAAAATGAAAGTCCGTTTGGAAATGCGCAGTCTTTTCTGATTCTCCCCACTTGGCAATTGTCTTTGCCTGATACATCAAGCGGGGTCGGGTACTCCCCTGCGCTCGGATTATCTACCACCTCAATCCCCGGCGCTTCGCGCAAAACAGCGCGCGCTTCTTCCGGAGTAACCGCTCTTTCAAACTCTGCCGAGACAGCGACAGAATGCGCACGATAAACAGGCACGCGCACGCATGTCACGCTTGCTTTGAAATCAGGATGATTCATAATTTTCCTGCCCTCATTCTCCATCTTCATTTCTTCTTTCGTATATCCGTTGGGCAAGAAAATATCCACATGCGGAAGAATATTGAAAGCTATCTGCTTCGTATAAACCTCTTTCGTAATTGGCTCGCCTTTCACGGTCTGAAGAACCTGCCGTTCAAGCTCGCGAATGGCGTTCGTTCCCGTGCCGGAGACTGCCTGATAGCTAGAAGCAAAAATCCTTTTCACGCCAAATTTCTGATGGAGTGGCCACAGAGCCATCAGAGTGACTATCGTCGTGCAATTAGGATTCGCAATTATGCCTTTGTGCTTTTTGATGTCGCCGGCATTTATTTCCGGAACAACGAGCGGGACATTATCATCCATACGAAAGGCGCTTGAATTGTCTATAACGACACAGCCGGCTTTTACCGCAATCGGCGCGAATTTGAGAGAGATGCTCCCGCCAGCGCTGAAAATAGCCATATCTACGCCGTTGAAACTTTCCTCTGTTAACTCCTCTACAGGGATTTCCTTTCCGCGGAAAGTCACTGATTTACCAGCCGAGCGCTTACTCGCCAAGAGAACGAGCTTCCCTATCGGGAAATTCCTTTGCTCAAGGACTTTGAGTACCTCCTCTCCGACTGCTCCCGTGGCGCCGACAATGGCAAACGTTTTCATTAACACAGAATATCAAAATGTGCGTTACATAACAACGACAAGGGTAGTTAGTAGTTAGTAGAAGATATAATCTCGGACAATCCGCATTTCACTACTTACTATTTTCTACTCACTACTTACTATTTAATCACTTTGTTTTCACGTAGTTTCATCATATTATTAAGTGGTATGTCAAATATCGTCGCAAAATTTGGTGGCTCATCACTCGCAGATGCGAGCCAAATCAGAAAAGTGCTTGCCATTGTGAAAAGTGATGCAAGTCGGCGCGCGATTGTCGTATCCGCCCCCGGAAAAAGAAAATCTGATGACAAGAAAATCACAGACCTTTTTTACGAATGGCAGAAATCAGTCTCTCTCGGTCATGGTGCGAAAGAGATTCAGGAAATCGTTTCGGGGCGCTTTACGGCTATCGTGAAAGACCTCGGTCTTTCTTTGGACATAAAGGGCGAACTGGAAAAAATCACGCGGGATATCGCGGGCGGCGCATCTGCCGATTATGCTGCAAGCCGCGGAGAATATCTCTGTGGAAAGATTGTTGCCGAGGCCTTGGGGTATGAATTCGCGGACCCGGCAACGTGCATATCTTTTGATGCAGAGGGGCGCCACAAAGAGACTGATGAGAAACTGCGAGAAATTATCGGCGGCCGAAATGTGGTCATACCCGGTTTCTACGGTTCCATGCCCGACGGTTCTATAAAAACATTCTCTCGCGGCGGCTCTGATTTAACGGGGGCTATCGTCGCGCGCGCCCTAAAGGCGGATTTGTATGAGAACTGGACGGACGTGTCTGGGCTTCTCATGGCAGACCCGCGCATAGTTGAAAATCCGAAAAGAATCGCCGTTGTAACCTACAAAGAACTGCGCGAGCTCGCATACATGGGAGCAAGCGTATTCCACGAAGATGCGATGTTCCCTGTGCAAGAAGCCGGCATCCCGACTCACATATTGAACACGAACGAACCCGCGGAGCACGGTACCGCAATTGTCTCCGAGCGCGCGCTAAAGAAAGGCGAGCCGGTAATCGCGGGCGTGGCGGGAGGCAAGAGTTTCGCCATCATCTCGGTAGAGAAATCAATGATGAACCAGGAGGTCGGATTTGTGCGCAAAATCCTCACCGTACTTGAAGAAAATAAAGTAAGTTGGGAGCACATGCCGAGCGGGATAGATATTATAAACATTGTCGTGAATGAAAAAGAATTGGAGGGGAAATCGGAGCGAATAGTAGAAGAGATACAAAAAGCATGCGCCCCAGACATCATAGAGATATTTCCCCATATGGCCATGCTTGCCATCGTCGGACTCGGCATCGTCAATACTCCGGGCGTCGCCGCGCAGGTATTTAAAGCCGTTGCCGACACCGGTACGAATATTCATGCGATAAATATGAGCACAAGCGAGATGAGCATCATCATCGGCGTAAAAAATGAAGACTGCGACAACGCAATCCGTGCCATCTACAATCTCTTCGTTAAGTAGGAAATCAGAGCATTATCCAAGGACTCCCCTTGGAGCCACTCCAAGGGGAGTCCTTGGAGCCCGATGGCAGGGTTGACAGAATAATAGCCACGTGATAGCATTAACGAATCAATCCAGCGCTGATCCAGGGACGTAAGGATCGAACCTCCACCTCGGCATAACTGTCTTGATTTAATAACAGCTATCTATTTACAGCTATGCAAACAGGTACAATCGCCCGCTTAACCGATAAAGGTTTCGGGTTCATCAAGCGAGAAGGACAGGAAAAGGATCTCTTTTTCCACTCCAACGAGCTTGTAGGAGTTTCGTTTGACGAACTTCGCGAAGGTGACACTTTGAGCTTTGAAGTTGCTGACAGCCCTAAGGGGCCGAACGCAGTCAAGGTGAGCCGTGTTTCCTAAAACTTAATTGTTTTACAAAAGACTCCGCGCAAGCGGAGTCTTTTGTTTGAAACACAACTTCCTTGCTTTAGCCAGCGGCTTTCACTTGGTATCAAAAATATAGTGCGATATATCGCACTATTCACTCAAGAGATAATGTTGTCTGGTTTATGTTTATGTCAGCTGTATTTTTATGCAAAAAAGAACAGCCCCCGGAACAAACTTCCAAAAGGGCCGTAGAAAGCGATTCGGTCTTGCGAATCGTTGTATTGCTATTGCACGTGGTCGGAGATGAACCGCTTCACCGCATCAACGTCCGCGTCCATCACCTGGAATTTCTGGGGCAGTGATTCCAAGTTCTCCAAGCCTGCCGGACGTTCAGGTTTGCGCCCGATCGCTTCCCTGATTGTTTCGTCAAACTTCGCCGGAAGCGCGGTTTCCAAGCAAATCAACGGTACACCAGTATCGCGGAAATCCAGCCCGACCTTCAGGCCGTCCGCGGTGTGTGTGTCAATGATTTGCCCGTAGTCGCGATACACGCGCCGGATCATTTCCAGGCGATCCTGGTGCGTGCTCATTCCCGACACGAAACCCTTTGTCGGGATCAGTCCGTATTCGCTATAGAGATCAAACGAACCGTCGCGCTCGAGCCGTTCCCACAGCTCTTTTACCTTCGTCCCGTCTTGCCCGACCAGGTAATAGATATACCTCTCGAAATTGGAGGCTTTGGCAATGTCCATGGACGGACTGGACGTCTGCACCACCTGTACGGCGGGCCGCGGACGGTATATGCCGGTACAGAAGAACTCATTCAGCACATCGTTTTCGTTGGTCGCGACGATGAGCTTCCGAATCGGTAAGCCCATACTACGAGCGATAAAGCCCGCGCATGCGTCGCCGAAGTTACCCGAAGGGATGCTGAAGTCCACCCGCTCCGAGTTTGACTTCGTTACAGCGAAGTAGCCCTTGAAGTAGTAGGGCACTTGCGCAACGATACGCGCCCAGTTGATGGAGTTGACGGCGCCTATTTTGTAGCGCTCTTTGAATTCCAGGTCGTTGCTGACCGCCTTCACGATATCTTGGCAGTCGTCAAACACGCCCCGAATGGCGACGTTGAAGATGTTTTCGTCCTGCAACGAGAACATCTGCGCCGTTTGGAACGGGCTCATCTTGCCAAGGGGCGAAAGCATGAAGACGCTAATCCCCTTCTTACCGCGCATCGCGTACTCCGCCGCAGAGCCAGTGTCGCCCGATGTTGCGCCGAGAACGTTGAGCGTACGCCCATTTTTCGCGAGCGCGTACTCAAACAAATTCCCGAGCAACTGCATCGCGACGTCCTTGAACGCCAAGGTCGGGCCATTTGAAAGGCCTAGAATATGCAGGCCCGGCTCCAACGTCCGTACCGGGGTGATGTCCTCACTTTGGAAGACTTCTTTCGTATAGGTGCGGGCAACCATCGCCCGCAAATCCTTATACGACATGTCATCAATGTACCGCCACAAAATAGCCGTGGCGAGCTCCGGATAAGACATCTTGCGCATCCCGACCAACTCCACGGTGGTTAGCCGGGGAATTCTCGGAACAAACAATCCGCCATCGGGCGCGAGGCCCTCAAGCAGGATGTCCATGAAGCCTTTCGGTTTTCCGCCGCCTCGGGTGCTAACGTAAAGCATTGTCGTCTCCTTTGTGTCAATGTTTGCAAGCAAGCACGGGATGTGCCTGCGTACGGGCATACTACGTGGATTGACCTACAAGCGCAAATGTCTCTTAAAATATGTTGCCCGACATTTAAAAAGGGCCGTTGACACTATGAACATCCTTGTAGTGTGTTTATCTAACGGGGTGTACAATGCAGGGGCTTATTTATAAAGGATAATTAATTAACAAATATGGCAGGAGTAACAGGATATTGCGTGAAGTGCAGAGACAAGGCGGGGCGTGAGATAAAGGATGCGAAGGAGATAGAGATGAAGAATGGCCGTCGCGCCATGAAGGGAGTTTGCGCAGTCTGCGGTACAGGAATGTTTAAGATTTTGGGCAACAAGAAATAATTTAAGTGTTTTCTTACCAAGAGGCGCCCCACGGGCGCCTCTTGTGTATTTAATGTATTTAATCTCCATTTTAGAAAGACTTTGACACACGAATCACTTTGTGCTTTGATGCTCGAAGTAGTCAAAAGGCACCCAAACCCCTGAATTTGAATTTCCAAAAAAGATGAAAACGGCCCGCGTTCAGCGGGTCGTTTTCCGTTTGCGGTGTCTTTCGAGCACCTCACCGGGCGTTCGATAGTTGAGGCATTTCATAATCTGCCGTTGCAGTTTCTCTTCGAGCACTTTGATGCGCGAGTGCGGAACCCGCTTACTCCGAGTGTCTTTGGCACTTTGGCAAATATAGTATTCATAACCTCATTGTACACATACGTGTACTATATGCAACCAGTAGACTATTCGGTCTAATGGAAATAAATGGTGCTTTTTGCAATTTGCAAACGTTGTTGCGGTGACCGAAAAAACCCTCATGGTACGGCCTATTTTGACGCTTGGGAGGCACTTCAAGTCAACGAAAGTACGCGATATATTTAACCGAAAGTACAGAGGGTTATAAAATTTTCAGAAGATAGGGCTACACAACTGACTTAAATCGATTTTCTAAGCACCAATTTTTTCCTTTAACTGGGCATATTTTACTGCCGTAGATAAGGCCCAGCGAGAGGGGCATGTGCCGTTGGCGTCGCAAAGGCGCGGGCGAAGAAAAAAGTCTTGAACGTCGGCGAAAGGCTGACCAACACGCTCGAGCTGATCAAAAAGGCCTGTCCGCGGACAGGCTTTTTTTATGAGCACAAATGGGAGATTCTTGCTCGCTGTTTACAGCACAAACATACCATTCTTATAGATGACTTTTGTTGAGCCGTCTTTGAGATGCGCGGTCACTGTCCGGTCGGTTGTGGAGACCACATCAGTGTGCACGGACGAGTCGTTGAAGCCCAGTCGTTTTGCATCTCTATCGGTGAGTTTGGATACATCGCCTGCGTATGTGTCCCGATAACTCATGCCCAGCGCTATGTGCGAATTGCCGTAGGGCCCGCCCATGTTCTCGTCAAACAGCGTCTCCGCCATGAATTTTGTGATTCGTGAGTGGCGCTTGTCGGTAAGTGAATATTCGCCGATTTTGTTTGCGCCCTTGGTCGCAATCATTTCCTTGAGCAATTTCTCGTTGGTCTTCGCCGTTGCTTTTACTACACGTCCGTTTTTGAACCACAATTGAATGCCTGTAATTTTATTGCTGTAACGATAGAGGGGCTGATTAACGCGAATCCAGCCGTTGGTACCCCGCCAATCGGGAGACGTGAAAATTTCAAACGACGGGATGTTCCTGCCCGAGCCCGCGTGCCATGCACGCATCTCGCCCAGCGTGTACCACATGTCCATGTCTTCCCCTACCGCGTGAAGTTTATCAATCCGCGGGGAGAGTTTGTTGAGGCGGGTACGATACTTCTCAATATCCCGATATACCGCTTTCCATTTTCCAATCGGGTCTTTTTCATCCAAAAAGCACGCCCTGATGATTTGGTCCCAATATTCTTTTTCCGTGAGCCCCGCTTCTTTCGCCATCGCGGGCGTTCCGTACAATCCGATGGTCCATGTGAATTCCCCTTTCCACTCTTTCTCATGCCGCCAATCCATAAATGGCTTCATCGCGACCCCCCTCTGCATGATTTTCTTCGGGTCCACGCCTCTGAGCGCATGCGGGTCTTTCTCGGCGAGAATAAAAAGCGAGTGGTCCATTTCCTCCACGACCCCTTTCAGATATTTCTTCGGAAAATAAGCAATTTGGTGCGGCTGTGCGTGCTCGTAAAAATAGCGGGTAAAACTCTCATTTCTGCGCTTGTCGCCCTGCTCATCGTCGGGCGCGTAGTGCGAGAGCATGTGCCCGCCGGCGTCCACAATCGCGTTGTGAACGGCCAAAAAAAGCGGCTTCGCGGATTCCGATGAGGAAACCCGCACGACCTCCCCCTTCTTAATTCCCTTCCCCCCGCCCAAAGCAAAGTTCACCAGCACATCGGCATAGTTCTTTAATATCTTGTCGCTGAGTGTGTATGACATAGTTCGTAGAGGATATAGGCGAACGATTGGCTTGTCTAGTGCCACAAGAAACATTAGAGCATGTTAAAATGCCCTAAAGAGTCCAGAACCCGTAGAACATCATGATGGAAACATTCTCGCAAAATAGTGAAGGGCACTCCAAGGTAGAAATTATCCCTAAGGGGACGTGGCTTACGGAAAACATACCTGATGTCCCTAAAGAGTGTTCTAGGGCTGTTTTATGCTTAGAGGACCTGTTAAGGAGAGCACTTGTAGGCCAACAAATTCGAATGGTTGAGTTCGGCCCGCTTACAAGCATTGAAGATCCTGGACACATCGCTCCAATAGGAATCTTTGCAGAAAGACATTCTGATGCCCGATGCGTAGGAATCGGTCACCTGCCAATTGAAGGTAGTGAATCAAACATTAGGAGTGTTCCATATGTGAGGGACTTACTGGGTTTGTATAGTGATTCCAGTAATAAAACGCCAGATATTTTACAGAAACACCTAGGAGGTAGGCCGAACATCATTTACGGGCAGCATGTTTTTGAAGGAAGCTCATCCTCCCCCCATAGTTTACCCGTTGGTCCTTACAAGGTTTTTGAAGAAGCGGCCAAAATCTTGTCGCCAGGCGGTTACATTGTAGTAGATAATTATGGAGGATCTTTGCACCAGGTAGGAATTCGGGGAGATTGGCCAGCATCAAGTCAGTTGGTGCATGCGTATACTTATTCTTACGGCAGAGGAGAAGGTATTTATGTATATAAGAAAGGGCAACCCACTTCTACAACCCCAGCGAGAAGACCTGGCGGTTTTTAGTGGTGCGGGTTCATCTTCCGTTAAAAACCGCTAGGTCATTAAGCGTCCCCATTGTCTCTAAACGGCGTATAGCAAACTTTTTTGGCGACAATTTCTCTCATGCGCTCCTTGATATCTATCGGGTACTCGCCGGTAAAACATGAGGTGGAAAATTGGTCTTCGGGAATTCCGGTCGCTTTTATCATGCCGTGGTAGGAAAGAAATTGCAGAGACGTCGCACCGAGGAACGACTTCATTTCGGGGATAGATTTATCAGAGGCCAACAGATTCTTCTGCTTCGGCGTATCAATGCCGTAGAAATCCGGAAACATTACAGGCGGAGATGACACGAGAAAGTGCACTTCCGAGGCGCCCGCGCCGAAAAGCATTTCCACAATTTTGCGAGAGGTAGTGCCTCGCACTATTGAATCGTCAATTACGGCGACGCGCTTGCCCTTGATGACTTCCGTTATCGGAGTCAACTTCGCTTTAACGCCTTGGTCTCTTATATGCTGTTCCGGCTCAATAAACGTACGGTGGATGTATCTGTTCTTCGTCAGACCCATTTCAAGCGGTATGCCCGATTCGTTGGCATAGCCGATAGCGACAGGAATCGCGGTTTCCGGCACCGGAATAACTACATCGGCGCGCAAGGGGTACTCCTTGGCAAGCTGGACTCCGAAATTCCTTCTAACGCTGTAGACAGACTTCCCAAGAAGATGGCTGTCCGGACGGGCAAAATAGACGAACTCAAAAATGTCCATCTTCGGATTCGGGGTCGCGAGCTGTTCAGCGCGCAAACCATTTTCGTCAATCACAACCATTTCACCGGACAGAACATCACGCAAGAATTCTGCGCCAACTGTTTGAAATGCGCATGTTTCGGACGAGAAAACGAACCCGCCATTCAGCGTTGCGATGGAAAGCGGGCGGATACCGCATTCATCGCGTATCGCGATAAGCTTGTCTTTTGACATGATGAGAATGGAAAATGCGCCGGTCATGAGCGGGTACGCTTTCTTAATTGCATCTTCAAGTGAGGCTCCCTCTTCTACCAACACGCCTATGGCCTGCGCAATCATACGCGAATCAGAAAGCCCATCGGTTGCTATATTCTTTCCCCGCAAGAATTGCTCAAGCGCCGATGTACTGGGCAAATTTCCATTGTGTGCGAGAGCGATGCTCCAATCGTTCACTATCGTCGGCTGCGCGTGGTCTACATGAGAGCCGCCGGCTGTTGAGTATCTGTTGTGCCCGACGGCGATGTACCCGGTCAATTCCTTTATGTCACCCTCGGAAAACACCTGCGAGACCAATCCCATGCCTTTGTGGCACACAATGCGCTCGCCGTCGGAAACCGCGATGCCGGAACTCTCCTGCCCGCGATGCTGGAGCGCGAACAGGCCGAAAAAGGAGAGGCGCGCCACATCTAGCCCGTATCCGAAGACGCCGAAAACGCCGCATTTCTCGCCAAGCTCTGCTCCGATGCTTTCCGATCCACGTTCTCGTTCGAGCATGAGATGTTGCCTTTAGTAGTTTGCGCGCCGCTTGTAATAGCAGATTATACCCCGCACACTAACTTCTGTCTCGCCTCTTATGAAGACAATCACCATACACAATTTTCAAACGATGGGACAAGTTCAGATTATTTCTGGATATGCTTCGGCAATGAATAAGACAGAAGTTAGTGTGCGGGTACACCATCCCAGAATTAGATGTTTCTTGTCAGTTTCAACAGCTGCCTGTGCAAAACCGGATTCGCCGCTACCAAGCCCCGAATACCGAGTTTCCAGGGTTTCCCCTTGATATCCGTCACCTTGCATCCCGCTTCCTTCAACATCAACGACACGGGCGCGAAATCGTGAAGAGCGCCGTGGAGCGGAACGACCCAATCCCTGCGCCCGCTCGCCACATAACACGCATTGACGGAGATAGCGCCGAATGTATTAAATATCATGTATTCGGCGTCTTTTGTCAGAAGCGTGTTCTGTATGAATTGCACGGCATCTTTCCGCAGGGAGGAAAAACCGCTCCCAACGCTGCTGCGCAATTCTTTCTTGCGGGAGCAATGTATCTTTTTCCCGTTCAGTCGCGCTCCCTTGCCATCCTTTGCAAAGTACATCTCTTTAGTCGCCGGGAAATAAATGGCGGAAAGAATCACGCGGTTTTTATGCGCGAGCGCGATCATGGTGGAAAAAAGCGGAACGCCGCGGGAGAAATTCAGCGTGCCATCCACGGGGTCAATGATCCAAACATAATCGCTGCCTTCGTTTATACCTCCGCTTTCTTCGGAAATAATTCCGTGTTCCGGATACTTCTTCCTGATGGCGGTCGTGATGATTTTGTCCGACAAAAGGTCTGCCTTGGTCACGCAATCCCATGCGTTATCGGATTTCATGTACTGCACGCCCTCCTTGCCGAACAACTTCATCGTTGCGTTGCCCGCCTCTTTAGCAATCTGTTGGATGAATTTGTCCATCGGAGAGTTTCTTGCGAGAGCCATATAAAAGAAGCACTCTACATGTTTCTTGCTATATTATCCAGAGAAAACTTGCTCGGCCCGAAAAGCGATACGGCGAGCGCGGACACGGCGAGCACAAAATCACGCACGCCGATGTCGTTGTAGCCGACCTCGTAAGCGATAAAAAACAGGTGGAGCGATAGCAGAAGCGCGGCCGCCCTGGTCCAAAGCCCCAGAGCAAGCAACGCGCCGCCGATGACTTCAAACCAGCCGTTGATTAAAACAACTTTTACCGCGCTAAGTCCGAATATGGCGTTTCCCCATTCCGGCACCCATGAAATCCATGATTCGGGACTCGTTACCTGCGATATTCCAAACCACAAAAAGAGATATGCGAGCCCGAACCGCAGGACAACTGGAGCATATTCGGTTGTTTTTGATTGTGGAATCATAGGAATAATTTATAGCATTATATCCTGTTATTCCGGCGCATGATATCGTTGAATTAATGACAGACAATGACGTTTCAAACGAGCCGTTAAGCAGTGCGACGCACTTTATCGCCGCGCTTCTTTCAATCGCCGGGCTTTCGCTATTGGTTACTCTGGCCGCTTTGCGCGGCACGGCCGCGCACGTCGTCAGTTTCTCCATCTTCGGAGCGTCGCTTGTCCTACTGTATCTTTTCAGCACTCTCTATCATTTCCTTTCAAAAAATCATCCTGCAAAAGACCTTTTCCAGATTCTTGACCACGCGGCTATTTATATTCTTATCGCCGGCACGTATACTCCTCTCGTTCTCCTTGTCCTTCCCGCAGCATGGGGATGGAGTATGTTTGGCGTAATTTGGGGTCTTGCTCTCTCCGGTGTTTTAATGAAAGTATGTCGGCCTGTCCAACGGTGGATTTCCGGCGGCTTATATCTCCTGATGGGCTGGCTTATCGTAATCGCTTTAGTTCCTCTCAAGGAAGCACTGTCGCTTGAGGCGATCGCATGGCTTCTTGCGGGAGGAATTTTTTATACCGTAGGAACAATCTTCTGCGCATTAGATGATGTAAAAAAACTAAACATGTGGTATTCGTTCCACGATATATTCCACATCTTCGTCATGCTCGGCAGTTTCAGCCACTTCTGGTTCATGTATAAATTCGTTCTTCCGGCCTAACCCGGGCCCATCCTGTCATTGCCTATTCGCATATGACTCTAGCTTGTGCGGCCGGACAAGCTAGAGTCATATGCGCTACAGTCGGTGTTTTCCTTATGACGCGTAAGTTTCTTTCAGGGACAAATCTTCCGAGACAATGCTCTCGCCAGGAACGCAAAGCTCCCTCGTCATTAGCTCTTTATTGAAATAAGAAATGCCGCCAAAGAAGCGAGCGAGCTGTTCGGCATCGCGCATCGCGTTGTAGAGGCAGACGGATGCTCCCGGCGAAGGAGTCATGTTGAATATTATGTTGTCTCCGATTATCTTTCCCTCGCCCAACAAGAGCCCGTGCGTTTTGGTGTTCACTCTCTGAAGCCGCATTCCGCCGAATCCCCGCGCGCGCGCAAAATCGCTTCCCCGAAGCGAAGGGGCAATTTTCTGCGCCTGTTTGGCAAAAAAGTACGCGCCAAGATATGGAATTTCGTAAAGCAAATTGCGCGCAAGGTACACAAATCGCAGGGGGTCCAATAAAATAACGACGAAGCTGAACCATGTCTGCCATCTGTGCAGGCCGGACACTTTGAAATAGTCCGGCGATGTTTTCCAATTCCTCGCCTCCAACACGGGGAAAAAGCGCGCCGTCGGACCCCACCGCGTCATATCGGGCACCCGCACATCTGGGTCTCCGTGAACTGCCGAAAACGGCAGGCGCGGGTCTTGCACCGTGTAGACTTTGCCGTTCAAAATCCGCTTTGAAAAGAAAAAAGTTCCTGCGATCGGTATCAGAGAGAATTCCCTGCCGTAGCCCAAGCGCTTCGCAAAAAGAAGACTGTAGGAATCGGCATCAAAAATAACCGCGCGCGAGCGCAATTTCCCGCCGTTCCGGAGTTCAACGCTCCACACTCCGCTTTTATCGCGCGCCACGTTCGCGACAGGATTCCCCAAAAACAAACTAACGCGCTCTTTCGCATCTTTACGCCCCAAAGTTTCTTCCACAAAAGAACGCGCGAGCATCTGGTAATCCACGGCAAAGCCGTCGCTCCGGAGCGCGAGTAATTCCACATCCGGCTTTCTTCCGCGGACAATCTCCGGTTCGTCCCGCTCAATTCCGGCCCTGTCCAGCTTTTGGATTTTGGGAAATATTTCTTTGAGCTTTTCGTATCTGTCGGCAAGCGTCTGTGCCTCCTTTCCGCCCACCGCCAGAATCATTTTTTGAACGGGGAAAATTATTTTCTCGCTTTTCTCTTTGGAAAGCGCGAGCGCGTAGCGCGCGACCATGGATGCGGCTGGTTTCAATTCCCTGACCTTTTCCATGGAATAATTAGTCTCTATGTCGCCCACATGGAGAGTCTGGCTGTTGTTGCGCGCGTGCGAATTTACGCCGCCGACATTTTCATATTTTTCCACGAGAGCGATGCGCGCAAACTTGCCGTAGCGCGCGAGCGCGTATAAAAGCGCCGTACCGGAAACCCCCGCGCCCACTATTACAACGTCAAACGGGGCTCCCGGCCGCTTTTCCTTATCGTCCTCCATATGCAGTAACTATACTCTTTCGGCATATGTAGGCGAAATGAAGAGCCGCCGGCGCTTTGGGGCGCGGCGGCTCTTTTTTCAACAGCGGCTTATTTGTTACTAAATAACCTGGAAATTGAAAGCCATGGACGTCCCGTTGGCGTTCGCAACGTATACGGGATACGAGCCGGGGGTGACTTGCTGCAAGAACAACGCGCAGACATTGCCCGAAACCATTGTGTCGCATGGCGACAGGTATGATGGAATCGTGAAATAAATTATCGCGCCGTTTTGCGATGGAACATGCTGTGTGCCGCCGATTCCGAAATGAACGGTGTTGTCAAAAGCCGTGAATCCGGAGCCGATAAGGGCAATCTGCGTTCCTGCGCGCCCCGCACTCGGAGAAAGATACGATAGGGTTACGTTGTTAGAAACCGCTGAAAACGGAACAAAAACCGTGGCGGAGCTCGTCTTGGAACCGGCAGAGTTAGTCACCGTAAAGGTAACCGTGTAGTTGCCTCCGGCCGCGTATGCGTGCGAGAACGACAATGTCTGATTTCCCTGCGCATAAGCGGTCTGCGGCTCCGACACAGAATTCCCATACGCGCCTTGGTCGCCCCAATTCACCGAAGTCGTTACGTATGAGTTGCTCTGATTGTTAATGACAATATTCCACACGCCGGTCGCCCCGATAGTGAGAGATGTCGGGCCGTTAACGCTCAATATAGATGGGGCGGAGGCGGAGCCCAACGAGGTTACTGTAAAAGGAAGCGTGTTGCTGTTGTATCCCGCGCTGTTCACAACAGAGACGTTGTACGTGCTCAATGTGAGAACCTGCGTTCCGAATCCGGTAAGCCGCGCGGGTACCGTGAAAGAAACCGAGCGGCCGTCCGAAGAATTCAGATTGGCGATGACGCCGGTTCCAAAACGCACGGAGTTGTCCGTGGCCGTAAATCCGGAACCGAAAACCGTCACCACTGTGCCAATTCCGCCGGAAGCGGGATTAAGAAACGAAATCACGGGCGCGGAGATTGCGTATGGATTCGGATTGACACCGCAATTGTAATTCGGGCCAAGCCACGAAATCTGCTGATTCGGGTATCCGTAACTGCCGAACCCACAGGAACCGAAGACGCCGTAGGGAATTGAGAATGCGTTCACCGTAAATGTCAGGGGGTTACTCGTGCCGCGCGAGTTCGTAACGCGCAGGTCAACATTTCCTCCCTGGGCGTACGAGGGAATTGTAAAAGTTATGGAAGTTCCGTTTGATGGGAGACTGCCGATTTGGACAGTGCCGAAATTTACGATGTTGTTGTATGCGTCAAATCCTGTTCCGTAAATGGTCACGCTGGAGCCAATGAAGCCGGTGTTTGCAGAGAGAGAAGTGAGCGCGAGACTGCCGGCGATGTTGTAGTTGTAAGGATTGTAATTATTCCAAGGATACGTTTGGGACGAGTAATAATTTACTCCGAAAGCTCCGCAGCCTGCGCGCGCGATAGCCGCGCGCGTGGCGCTGTCAACGCTTCCGGTAGAGAGCAATCCTTGCTGGCTCTGAAAATTCCGCACCGCCTGCGCTGTCGCCGGCCCGAAGTATCCCGTTATCATCCAGCTTCCACTCCCAGGATAATTCTGACTCAAAAGAAAAGTCTGAAGCGAAGTGACATCGCTTCCGCGAGAGCCCGAGACAAGGTCTCTGGAAAGAGAAATGCAGCTTTGGGATACGTACGGATAATATGTCTGCGCGTGGGCAATGCCGGTGGTCATAATTGAGAGAGCAAGCAACACTGGCGCAACATGGAGCTTTTTCATATGTTTTTACTGCTAATTAACGGCTAAAAACCTTGCTTAAGCCCTAGGCTTGTTCGGTAACAGTATTACTATACATCAAAGTGCCCAGAAATGCAAGTGTCCCGGATCTCTGAATCACACAGGCCCTTTTCCAGAAAAGACTACCTAAGCAGTGGTTTTGGAGCCGTTTGCAAGATTGCGTCTATAAGCGATTGTGAGCGAAAATATGTTCCGAGCTTATCCCGCCAATTTTTATCATTCGTGTCTACGTCCGGAGATACCCCAGTACCCTCTATCGGCTGGCCGTCGTCGCGCAGAGTCAGATAACGCACCAGGAGAAGCGAGTATTTCTCGCTCGGGTCAATAATAGTTTCAAGCGGAAAAGTGTTTTCCACCGTGCCCCACCCGCGCGTGGGAGTTCCCACGACGCGCGCCAAGTTGAAGCTCTTGAACATCGCGGTAATCACTTCCGCGGTTGATTGCGTCATGCCGTCCGTCAAAATCGCTATTTCTTTATATCGCGCAAGCTCCACTAACTTCCCTATCATCGTCCTTTGCGCTTCATATTCGCCCTGTTTGAAGAGGTCAAAAGCATATTGGTTTTGTCCTACAAAAAGCCCGAAAAAATAAGCCGCGAAATCAAGCGCCCCGCCGATGTTTCCGCGGAAATCCAGAATCATGCTCGCGAGAGAGGGCGTAGTGGATGCATTGTCTATCGCTTTTCCAAATTCTTGAAGCGTCGTGGGAGAAATCTTGCTCATGGAAATATAAAGCGTCTTCCCTATTACGCGGGCGAACGCTGTAGGCTCAACCCGATTCTCATCGTAGCGGCTTTTATCGTCAGCGTCCGTGAGCACTTTGTGCGCGTAATCAATTTTTTCCAGTTCGGCTTTTGCTTCTGCCGTGCTCGCTTGTTCAAGAACCTCTTTTTTCTTTTTATACGCGCTTTCTATTTCCGCATCGCTCGCGCCTTTTTGGAGTCCCATGTCGCCGTAGAGGTCGCGGGAAGGGTTTATGTTTGCAACCTCCCGCCGTATCGCCGTTTCCTGCTTCTCTGAATAAAGATTATTGCGTCCGGCAGGGGCGAGATTGTACAAAGCGACAATAAGAGTGTTCCGGGCCAGCTCCTTCTTTGCCTCCGTTCCAGCCGCGGAATCAAACGCGGCGGCAAACATTTTCGCGGTTCCCGCGCGATCGTTTGCGGGAAGCGCGGGAGTAATTGCGAGATTCGCCGCTTTCGCAAGAGAAAGTTGGAAAAGCTGGGCAAGGTCCGCGTCTTCCAGTTTTTTCCAATAGTTCTCCTTTATGCTGTCATACGCCTCCATTTCAAAACGTACATAGGCATCTTTTTCTTCGGTAGTCTTAAAAGTTTCTCCCTCCCCGCGGGTTGTTTGCCAATAATACGAGCCGCCCGCGATTATAAAAATCACTAGCACGCAAAGCAAAACGGAGCGGCGTTTTAAAAACCCGAAGAATCTCATTGGTTATCAGTATACGCTGTCAGCCGATGCCTTTTGCAATACAGGTCTGTGAACATATATCTTACTGCGCGGCGAGGCGCCGCCAAGCAACGCGGCTATTGCGAATAAGGATAGGTATATTCTTTTCATTTAGGTTTGTCCCGCAAGCGGCTCGGCATTCGCGAGGTACGAATAGATGCTGATGAGCGCAAACAGCAGGCTCGCGCAAATCGGCCCCAGAAAGATGCCGATTGGCCCGAAGAATGCGATGCCGCCCAAAACAGAAAGAAGAACGAGCAATGGGTGCAACTGCAAATTGCGGCCGACCAGCTTCGGCCCCAGAAGATTGTCAATGAGACC
>Ga0209542_10006050_pt1 | contig 23793 bp, 15 predicted proteins | sample RifCSPhighO2_01_FD_184028 | JGI IMG/M metagenome (GOLD analysis project Ga0209542, IMG submission 184028) | Soil microbial communities from Rifle, Colorado - Rifle CSP2_plank highO2_0.1 (SPAdes) (version 2) | ecosystem: Environmental > Terrestrial > Deep subsurface > Rock core/Sediment ...
GTGAAGAAAAAGACTATCTGGGGTTAATTTCGTTTTTTGCCTTGACTTATATTTTGGTTCCATTCCAAGCCTACTCGGCCCTTAAGGGTTTTTTGGAAGGTAAGGAAGGGCCTTGGTTTAGGACTCCAAAGACCGGCAGAATTACTGATATTATTAGGCGCGGAACCTTTTATCGCTTTATTGCAGGAATACTGCCTGGCCGCGCTGCGGCCATATCGCCAATTAAAGCGAATAATTCGCAAATATTAGCTAATGACATTCGTTTAAATTCGCATTATTTAGCTCTCGCTACAGCCAATAATCAGTTCAGCTCATTCAAAATTAGTAAGAAATCTAATCGTTGGATAGGAAAAGTGACTTTAGTTTTGGTTTTGATATCTGCCATGCTTTTGCATTCTATGATTTTCAGAGCCCAACCGGTACAGGCGGCTTGGCTTTCTGGTTGGGAAAAAAGAGTTCAAATAACAGTAAGTCACGCAAATATTGATTCTGATTTGACTAATTTTCCCTTGATGTTGGAATTGGGAACTTCGGTTGGTACTGCCAGCGATGATGTTAGTTTTATTTTTGATGAACTGACAAGTGACGCCAACCGCCTCAAAATTGCCGTTACCGGGAGCGACGGCACAACCGAACATTATGTAGAAATTGAATTGTGGGACGATGCCAGCGAAACAGCCATTCTTTGGGTATCATCATCAAGCCTAACTCTTTCCGGAAGTAGCGACACCACTTTGTATTTGTACTATGATGCCGCCCACGCGGACAATACTACTTATGTGGGGGATACAAACTCCTCCGCCGCCGATAATGTCTGGGACGGTAGTTATATCGGCGTTTTTCACTTAGATGAGAGGCCGGACACAGATGATGGTTGTAGTAGTAATAACGCCTGTGATTCGGCCGGTAGTTTTGATGGGGCTTTTTCAAGTGGTATGACATCTGCTGACAGAGTTAGCGCTAAAATAGGTAATGGTACAGATTTTGACGGAACCGGTGATTACGTACCTATGGGTTTTAACACTGAGGTTGATAATTTATATGCCACATCCGGCAATGCCTGGTCGGTTTCAGCCTGGTTTGCACATCCCAATGAAATTACTGCAGATCAGGTGGTTGTAGGCAGAGGCGGCGGAACTGGTAGCGCAGCTACTTATAATCTTTACATAGAGTCCTCGGACGATGATATAAGGTCAATTATCCGCGGTACGCAAACGGATGGGGCAGTTAACGGAGATGATGCAGCATGGCACTTTGGTTCTACAACCTGGGATGGCACTAGCGGCGCTCTTGCCATTGACGGAGGCGAGATCTCTATGAGTATTGGAACAGCAACCCAGCAAACGTCAACCATAATCATAGGTGCTACCAATGCCGGGGCTTCCAACCTTTGGATAGGACAAGTAGACGAAGTCCGCTTTTCGGATACTGCCCGTTCTTCTGCCTGGGTAAAAGCTGACTATTATTCTACGAACGACGGTTTAGTTGATTGGGGAACTGAGGAGATTCCGGAATTAGTAGTTTTATTATTACCCTTAGCCTTAATTAGCCCTTTAATTGTTAAATACTTAGATAAAAGAAGGAGATTGGCTACTTTGCAAGCGGAGCTTGAATAACTATATGAATAAAAATAATCAACTATCTAAAGATACATTCAAATTGATATTTGTTTTATTTGTTGTAGTGCTTTCCATTTTACCTTTTGCCACTGCCTTTAATGAGTTTTTGACACGGATAGTCGAGAATACCGGATTTTACAAAGGGATCCAAAATATTCTTATTCCTTATATGAGCCATCTAACTAGCGGAATATTAAATCTGTTGCCCGGACTCGAAGTTAAAGTTTTTCCTTATGGAGTGATTGTCAATGGGACAGATATAAAAATCACCTGGAATTGCTTGGGTTGGCAAAGTTTCTTGTTATTTTTTGCTTCTTTATTGGTTGGTTTAAGGGGTAACTACAGCAGGCCATCTAAAATTCAGGCTTTAGTTTTTGGTTTATTAGGGACATTTTTTATTAATATTTTCCGGATGGTCTTTACGGCTGCATTGGTCGGATGGTGGAGAGGACTTTTTGTAATTTTGTTCCATAATTACTTTTCTGCTTTCCTGACAATCGGCTTCCTGATATTTTTTTGGTGGTTTAGTTATAGCTTCGTACTCGAAGCTAGGCAGAATTAGAAGAGTGTTTGCACAAAGAAGATTATTTACAACTGCTTGGAAACGAAGATGTAAAACCCTATCAATATGACATTTACCATCATAAATACTATCAGTAGAAATAATGAGATTTTCTTAAGACTGCTTCCTTTCTTTTGCTGAGGAGTTACGGTGACTTCAGGTACAACCGCTTGGCTTGGTTGAACTTCAGACTGAAGGAGAGAGTTGTGTGTATCGAAGGACGATAATGGTTCGTTGAATTTTTGCGACTGGGTTGTCGGTTCTTGCTCGGAAGCCGGGACTGTAGGGGATTGGGATATATCAGGTATGTAAGACTCTGGTTCTGTGGGAGTTATTGCCTGATTTGTTAAAGGTTCTGGTGTTTGGGCAGTCGCGTCTATTTCTTCAACCATATATCTCTTTTCTTGAGTTTGGAGAAGTGGCGATTCTGTAGGTTCAAAAACAGGAGGCATTTCAGTCCTTTCCTCTTCTAGGGGAGATGGACTTTCAAGCGTAGGCTCCTGTGGAAGTGGTCGATAGTCAGGGGGCACAGGAGCAGCAGTAGGTTGGTCAACCTCAATTGAGGAGGGTTGAGTGGGAAGGGGAACCGCGCTTTGTGGTAATTGCGTAGATTTATCAAGTTCTTCTTTAGCAAGTGTAGCTCTAGAGTATTTTTGTCCGAAAGCATTCTCCAAATCAGCTTTAAGGAAGTATCTATGGCCACCAGGAGAGCGTAAAGCACTGATTTTGCCTGACTTCTCCCAGCGCCGTAGAGTGTCAATGGACACGCTCAAAAATTCAGAAGCCTGTCCGATGCTTAGCTTGTCTTGAGAGGAGTTTTGCATAGGTATTAATAATATTGCCTAATTATTTTTTAACCTAAGAAAATTGTTTTGTCAAGGAGGTTTTTGTCTAAGCTCAACAAAAAGGGGCTTGACCTTGGTTCCAGATGGTGCTAACAGTAGATTTGCATACATCTATATCCAATGGCTAAACCTGCCCTAAATGCCAGTCGGAGGCTAGCATTATTTGCTAGAGTCGAAAAAGATGGAGTTTCTGTTGAGAAGGCATGTAATGAATTCGGAATTTCCAGATTCACTTACTACAAGTGGAAAAAGAGGTGGGATGATAGTAAACGGATTTTTAGTTCGCTCCAAGATAGAAAACCACTATATGATAGATCAGATATAAGAGTAAAGCCTAAAGACGTAAATTCGATTCTCTCCCTAGTTGTTGAATACCCGAATTTAAGTAAGTACGAATTGGCAAACAAATTTACGGAAAGAATAGGACCGTCTGTTGGAGTGCACGGTATTTATAATGTATTAAGGCGGCACGGTCTTAATACTCAAGGGGCCAGAGTTGCGTACGCAGAAGGATTGTATCAACCTTCTGCACAAACGGAATTTGGTATTGGCCAGAAGATTACCTACTTATGGAACAGGCTTCTTCGCAACTTAATACCGTTGCCACTTCCTACTTTTTCTTTTTACACCAAATTTGTATTTTATCTCATATTTGGTATCGCTGTGGCCTTTGGGAGTGTTTATTCATTTTCCTGGTGGATAAATCATCTTATTACAAAAACTCCCACAGTTGCTGTAGGAACAGTATTTACTACAATTGCACTGGGTGCCGGGACAATCTTCTTCCTTTACTCTCTTAAATATTACATATCACTGGCAATTGTTTTATCATTCAGTCAGACCGAGCAAGGAGAAAAGTATAAGGTACAAGGTAAAAGAAGAAATATAATATCTTGGATATTTGGATTCGCTAAGAACGGGAACGGAAACAAATCTGATTTTTCCCAAGCTGAATCTAAGGGTCCGGTTGGCCTTACTCCAAACCTTGAACACGTTACGCTCGAGCGATATCCCAAAATATCAGTACATATACCTTTATATAATGAAAAAACAGTTGTCGAAAGAATTCTTAACGCGGTTACTTCTTTTGAATACTCCGGTTGGCCATCTGGAGGATATGAAGTAATAGTAGCCGACGATTCAACGGACAATACCACTTCTATAATCGAAAATTATTTAAGAAGTCAAAACTCCCACCTGGCCAGAGGCAAAATCAAAACTCAATACGGAGAGGGCTGGACGCTTACAGAAGCAGAAATAAGGGAGGGAGTGGTAATAAAACACCTTCATCGTACATCCCGCTCTGGATTTAAAGGAGGGGCGCTCCGTGAGGCCCTGAAACACACCGACCCAAAGGTAGAATTCATTACAATCTTTGATGCAGACTTTGTGCCGTATCCTAATACATTGGAGTTATTTTTGAAATACTTCAAAGTCCAAAATTCAATGAGTGAAGACTACTCCCAGAGTAAAGTAGCCGCAGTTCAAGGCTACCAATGGCATGTACTGAATAAGAGCGAGAACTGGATAACCAGAGGAGTCAGAAGTGAATATGCAGGCAGTTATGTAATAGAACGCTCCGGAGCAGAGATATATACAGGACTTAAGCAGATATCAGGGTCTGTATATATGATAAGGAGAGACGTATTGGAAGAGATTGGTTGGGAAACCTCCATAACGGAGGATTTCCAGCTGACATTAAAACTCTACGAAAAGGGATATAAAGTAGTATATACCCCATACATCCAAGCCCCAGCCGAGTGTGTATCTACACTCAAAAGATTAATCCGACAACGAATGAGATGGGCAGAGGGACACTCAAATAACATCAAAAGGATGTTTACCAAGCTTATCTTTAATCCCAGTCTGACAATTTCGGAAAAATTGGAGTTTCTCTATCTTTCCCCTTACTACCTACAGGCATTCTTCTTTCTGATAGGGACACTTTCTTGGTTAATTTCAGAGACTCTCTTTCCCGCCCGTCTTCCTTTCTGGACCTCACTTTGGGGATGGAGTTTGGTTCTGACCAACTTTTTATCTCTTCCACTTATGAATGCTGTGGGACTGTTCCTTGAGGAGTCCGAAGAGAAAGATTACATAGGCCTAACTTCCTTTGCCGTACTTTCTTATATTTTGGTTCCTTTTCAGGCCTACGCCTCGCTTAAAGGATTTATGGAAAAGGAAGAAGGTCCTTGGTTCAGAACACCCAAAACGGGAAGAATAACGGATATTATTAGGCGTGGAACATTTTACAGGCTTATTGCAGGAATACTGCCTGGCAGGGCACAGCCTGACTTAGCGAGGAGCCCTTACTTGGCCTTTAGTACAGCAAATAACCGCTTTAACTCTTTTAACATTAGGCCGCGTGGAAAAAAATGGGTAGCCAAAAGCATTACGGCCTTTTTTCTAGTTGTGCTTCTTATTATTCACCAGCTGGCCTTTTTGGCCCCGCCGGCCCAGGCTACTTTTAATCCGGCCTGGTATAACACCGATTGGCTCTACAGAATGAAAATAACGATAGATCAGGCTAAAGTTGGAGGCTCGGCAGACCTTTCGAACTTTCCTGTGCTTATCAGCTCGACCGTAAGCCAGTGGGCAATAACGACAAGTGGTGGACACGTTCAGCAGGCAGACGGGGGAGATATACTCTTTACAGCCTCAAATGGAACAACCAAACTCTCTCACGAGATTGAGGCTTACACCAGTACCAGTGGACTGTTAAGAGCTTGGGTGGAGGTTGGAACGCTTGATTTTGATACCAATACAGACATTTATATTTATTACGGCAACAGTACCGGAGTTGCTGACCAGTGGGATATAAATGGTACGTGGAATCCGGTGTATACGCTTGTTTACCACTTTACAAATAACAGTTTTACAGATTCAAGAGGGACCAGTAATGCTACCAATCAAGGTACTACTAACACAACAGGAATTGTAGGCGATGGACGGGATGCTGATGGTAGTTCACAATACATTGAGACTAATCACAATCCGACTATTACTTCGACAGAGGATTATTCAATTTCGATTTGGACCAGCCCTGACACGGCAACAGGTAGGGACGAAATCTTTGGAGCAGAAGAGGCTGACCCCGGAGCGCCCTATATTGAAGCTAACTGGAGGGACGATACAGATGTTATAGGTTTTCATATAAGAGATGACGCCGATTCTGGTAGCTCTCCTGATTTTAGTAACAGTACTATTAATAACGGAACCATACATCAGGTTTATTTCGTTCACGACGATGGAGCAAATCCAAGTTTTATAGCTTATTTTGATGGAGCGGAGCTTGGTAATAATGCCGCAAATAACGCAGGGGGCGCACACACTCATACTTGCGAGCTTATTATAGCAGCAGGTAATTTATGTGGTACGGGAATTCAAAACCATCTCAATGGTCAAGTAGATGAGTTTAGATACTCGAAAACTTTGCTAACCGCCGGTTGGGTTGAGACAGACTACAACACAATCACTAGTCCAAGTACTTTTTACACGGTTGCCAGCGGCAGCGAAGAACAGGTTCCGGAGATTGTTGTGCTTCTTCTTCCTTTGGCAATAGTTATGCCACTTCTCATCAGGAATTTCAAACAAAAAAGAGAGAAAAAAGCGTACCAGATAGTAACGGTTTAATTTAATGAAAAAAACATTCAAATTTTTACTTTTTGCTTTTGCAATAACTCTGGGAGTGCTGCCCTTCGCTACATCATTCAATGAAGTACTGACTAAGGCCGTAGAAAACTCTAATCTTTACAAACCCATCCAGTCAGTATTAGTGCCGTACATGAGTAAGCTGATTGTAGGCGTTTTAGGACGACTACCGGGACTGCAAATATCAACATTCCCTTTTGGGGTGATTGTTAATGATGTAACTGTAAGAATTACCTGGAATTGTCTGGGCTGGCAAAGCTTTTTGTTGTTCTTCGCCTCACTACTGATAGGTTTAAGGGGGCAATATAGCAAGCTGTCAAAGCTGCAAGCAGTTTTATTGGGAATTGCGGGGACATTTTTGCTAAATATCTTTAGGATAGTCTTTACGACTGCGCTGGTGGGCTGGTGGAGGGGGCTTTTTGTAATATTATTCCACAACTACTTTTCGGCGTTTTTAACAATAGTCTGGCTTATGTTTTTTTGGTGGTTTTCGTATTCTTTCGTCTTGGAGACGAAAGACGCTAATATAAGCTAATTTGAAACGAAGTCGAGCGAATATAATGTAAGATACTAATAAGGTATTATGGGTGATGGAAAGAAGCTCGTAAGTGTTAGCTTATCTTGATTCTGCTAAACTAAAGCTAGGAATAATCGCTAATTTTAATGGTAATAAATTACTATACAAGCGATTAGTAAATCCTAGATTAGCTTAGATTCGCATGGAGGACATTAGCTCAAATTCGCATATACCGACGGAGTCGGAAACGATTGCCGTAAAGCGCGCGGCCCGCGTTGCCGAGAAAATAGCCAGAAGTAGGCTCAGATTTACTCCGGCCTGGTGGTCTAAGACACCCCTGGAAGTTCTTCTCGTGACGATTCTCTTTGTAGTAAACCTTTATCTTCTTTCCCCGGCACTAGGCACCGAGGCTGCAAAAACATCATTTTCAGGGCCGGTCATTCCACTACTCGCTAACATTTTGAAATTTTTCGGAGTTCCTTTTGCCTATGCGATTCAGCACGTTGTTGTTTTGTTTTTCGCTTTTTTCCCGGTGTCTTTATATTTTTTCATCAGGAAAATTGGAGGAAGAAAGCTGGCTGCTTTTTTAGCAATTCTTTTTGCCAGCCTGCCTGTCTCTCCATTCGCTTTTTCAAGAATAATTTCTGCTTTTTTCGGCGAGGATTCCCCTCATATTGCAAGTCTTACCTTGATACCCTTGGCTCTTCTTACACAAATTCAATTTCTGAGAGAAGGAAAATTTATTAATCTGTTTTTTGCCTCGTTATTCGTAGCTCTGGTTGCGCTTACCTCGCCATTTGGTTTTTTTGTGCTTGTAGCTTTTGCGACAGTGACTACGTTTTCCGAAATGTTATTGGGAACAGGGAGATTGAAAATCTTTCGTTTTTTAGTGATTATATTAGTCGCAGCGGGGTTAAGCTCTTTCTGGTATAATCCGCACTTTGGCCTCGCTTTAATCATGGGGCCGGTTGGAGAAGAGGTAAGAGAAACGGTGGCCAGGCTGATACCCATCTCTTTTTTCATAGTTCCAATACTCGCTGCTTTTGGTTTTTTGCTTTTCGATAGGCGTCCCGAGCTACAACCGTTTTTTTTGGCCAGCTTCTATACGATTGGGTTTGCCATAATAGTGTCGGTTGGGGGTGGATTTTTTCCTTCTCATCCGTCACGGTATCTATCGGAGTTTGGAATTTCTCTTGCATTCCTGGGAGGGATAACCTTAACCCGTTTTATGGATTTTCTGAAGTTTAACGATAAAGTTAAGGCACTAAAGCTGGATAAACCTATTTTTGTTAACGGCTTTATGGGAGGATTGGCCTTGGCACTTATCTTGGCTGTTGTGATGGGTAAATCGCGAGTTGAGCTTAGCAAAAGGGAAGTCTTGGGACTTTGGACCGATGTAAATAGAGGCGAGATATGGCTTCAAAGAGAGCAGTTTAGAGGCGTTCCTGCCTACTACGGCTACTCTATAACAGGGATGACGATTATTAGTCTGGGACTTCTAGGGGTTACAACTAATATTCGAGGAAAAAATAATAGTGCATAGTAGAAAAAAGGCCAAAATTGCTATCTTCCATTGTGGGTTCATCTATTCCGGCGGAGGGGAAAGAATAGTTTTAGAGGAAGCAAGGGGACTAAAAGCGCGAGGTTATGAAGTTGAGGTTTATGCTCCTACTTACGATCCAGAAAAGTGTTACCCGGAATTAACTTCCGTGGTTGGAGTAAAGATGTTTCTTCCTTCATTTATTGAAAAATTGCCGGGAAGATTTGCAGTAAGGATGGTTGCCACAAGTCTGTTGGCGCCATTTTTAGCGTATAAGTATAAAGATGTAGATATTTTTTTAGGAGCCAACCAACCGGGGGCTTGGATTGCATATTGTTGCGCTAAGGTGCTAAAAAAACCTTATCTGGTTTATCTAAACCAACCCAATAGGCTTCTTTATCCAAGGCCGGTAGATAGGGAATACGGCTGGACGACAACCGTTAAAGATTATCACTTACTTTATAGATTGATACAGAAAGTAAAACCGATAATATCGATTTTTGACCGTCTATCAATAACAAGAAGCGATGCACTTTTAGCAAACGGAAACTATATAGGAGGGGTTATTGAAAACGTCTATGCAAAAAAGATAGTGGATGCTCCAGCTGGTTCTTATTACCAACCCTTGGGCAAGCTTACTTTAAACGTAAGCTCAGCCTATAGAGGTAAAATTATAGTCGGGAAGAAAATTATTACTAAACCGTACCTTCTGATTACCAACCGTCACGACCCGCAGAAGCGGTTTGATTATGTGATAAAAGCATTAAAAGAGATTCTGAAACAATATCATAACGTATCACTTGTGATTCCAGGCCCGTTTACCGACCATACGAAGAAGCTTATTAATTTGGCAAAAAGACTAAAAGTGGCAGATAGAGTCAAATTTTCAGGACAAATTACTGAAAGTCAGCTTCAAAATCTATATAAAAATTGTGCGGTATATTGCTATCCTTCGCCGGAAGAGGATTTCGGATTAGGACCATTGGAAGCCGGTGGTTGGGGAGTGCCAACTGTTGCTTGGCGACACGGCGGTCCGACGGTAACAGTTGAAGACGGAGTCACGGGATTTTTAGCCAAGCCATATAGCGTGAAAGATTTTGCACAAAAAATTTTAACAATACTAGATTCCCCAGAAGTTCGGGCAAAAATGGGCAAGGCTGCATGGGAAAGAACCAAAGAAAAATTTTCCTGGGATAATCATGTCGACATTCTTGAAAGAGAAATTCTCAAAGTAATTTAATCCATAATCAATATGGGAATCAATGAAATCTGTTATACCCAAAATACTCTGGTTTGCAATTCTAAAAAATAGTATTTTTGGTTCAAAATCACTTGCGAAGAGTTGCAAACTCGAGTAAGTGGAGTTTATATTTATAGCATGCTCGGAAAGTTATTTGACAGGTTTCTTCATGAAGAGGAAGAGTTGGTTGATGAGCTGACCAATCCGCAGGAAAAAATTCGTGGTTTTACAAAGAAGGATCTTTTTTTCTCCATGGCCATTTTCTTGGTCGCACTTGCAGTTCGATTATATTTTTTATTTAATGTAGCCGACCCTCAAAATGCGGGAGATGGATGGTATGGAGACACCTATCATCATTGGCAAATTGCCTATTTGACAAAAACAGTTGGGTTAAAAGAAGGATTTTTGAGACTCTGGGACCTAAAGGGGATGGAATTTTTCTGGGGCCCGGTGCATCCTTTACTTTTAACACTTTTTTTTAGTCTAGTCGGTTCTTCGAGTATTATAATTGCCCGAGTATTAAGTTTGACTTTTGGTGCGGCAACTTTAGTTCTTTTTTATTTAATCTCGGTTAAATATTGGAATAGGTGGGTAGGAATTGGAGCGGCTTTTCTGGGAATTTTTAACCCGGTTGCCATTTTTAACGACGCCTCGGGAATGTTGGAGCCTGTCGGTTATGCACTACTGCTCGGAGGCTTACTCCTCATGGAAGCAGCGCCTTTTACGGCTGGGGTTATTTGGGCGTTTGCCACAATGGTTAGGGCTGAAGCCTGGGTTTTTTCTTTAGTCTTGGTAATTCTTTCTTTACGTGTTTTGAAAAAGGCCGGAGCAATTCCAAAACTTATCTTAGGTTTTACAATTCCGATGGTTTTGTATATGAAGTATCTTTTGGATTACACAGGAAACGCAATTTATCCTTTTTGGTGGAATTACTTAGCCAACGCTAAGGGGATATGGGCGGAAGGATTTGACCCGACATTTACAAGTTATCAATTAGACGTACGACCGTACTTGCTAATTTGGTTTGGGATTTCATTAGTCTTGGCAATATTTGTTATTTGGAAAAAGCCAAAAGGGACACTGCTTTTTTCATTAGGATTTATCACCTGGGCCTTTTTGGGTGGCTTTTTTGGGCTAACTCATTATCTAAAAGGCTTTGAGCCATGGTTTTGGTATATAAGATTTTTTGTCTTTCCTTATCTATTTTTAGGCTTTTTAGTATCATATTTTCTTTTTTATATAATCCCGAAGCTTCATATCAATTTAAACCACAAGATAGTCTATTTTGGTCTAATGCTACCCATAGCGATAATTGCCATAGCAATTCAGCCTGTTTGGATGCCAATTTTATCCGAATATCACAAAACCGACGCTACCTGGGCAAGGACTAAAAGATGGGGGGAAGAAACAGGGATGTTTTATAAGGAAGGTAAAATTTTAATGCCAGAAGGTTATCCGAGTTATACTTATTCTTTGGTTCAATATGGCAAGGTAGAGGGTAAAAATATATTAGGCCAGATGTTTGACCCCTTTTACTACATGGAAGGTGAGCCTTTCGATAATTGGGGAGAGGCCAGAAAAATAGTTTTAAAATGGCTAAAGGACGAAAACGTTCGGCTACTTCTTGCGGATAAAACAATTGTGGCTGTGGGTCCACAACGTATCGATAACAGAAGATATTTAGAGCTAATAAGAAGAGAGCCGGAATTATTTAATAAAGTGGGAGCTTTGACTAACTTTGCGGGCTTGGGAGAAGAAATATTAGAAATATATGAAGTTTATCCAGGCAAAATTTTATTAGATGAAGACTAAATTTGATTATGAGGCAAAAATTTGGGGTGAGAACAAGATAGAACCTTCCCCATTTTATATACAAGGGCTTAAACTTAGGTATCTTCTGGAAGACTTAAAGGACAAAAAGGGAAAAATACTAGATGTAGGCTGTGGAGGTGGAAATATCGCTAAAGCTGTAAAAAAATACAGACCTGATTTGCAAATTCACGGAGTCGATGTTTCCAAAAAAGCAATACAAACTGCCAGTAAAAACCCACAGGGGGTACAATTCAAATTAGGCTCCAGCGATAAACTTCCATATAAAAATAATTCTTTTGATATAGTTTGTATGTTTGATGTTTTGGAGCATGTTGATGAGAATATTGCACTGGGCGAAGTAAAAAGAATTCTTAAGAAAGATGGAATTTTTCATATTTTTTTACCCCTTGACGGTCAGCCAGGCACACTAAATTACTTTCTTTACAATTTGGGCTGGGAGTCTAAAAATAAACAGACGGGGCACATAAAAATTTACTCAGACAAAAATGCAGTCAGACTTTTCATAGAAAATGGCTTTAGGCTTATAAAAAAAAGATTTTCATTCCATTTTTTCTTTTCATTATTTGATGTTTCCTATTTCACTTTCTTAGATATTATTGGCAAAAAAGCTCCAGCTTCTATCGAAGGGATGATAATGACAAAAAGGGGAAGTGTTCTTGTTTTTTTGTTTAACTTGCTCTATAGAGTAGTAGTTGCTGCAGGATATTTTGAATCAGTCCTGTTAAAAAATGTTCCTGGAAGCGGTGGGCATTACACCTTAGTTAAAAAAAATGATTAAAGGAAAGAAAGTTGTTGTTACAGGCGGTGCGGGATTTATCGGAAACCAATATGGTTGAGGCAAATTTAATATTAGAGGAAGTTGTGGTTGCAGCTGAAGTAGAGCCTAAGCCCTCGGAGATTGGTATTGGGACCACGTTTCTTTATCCAAACTACCCAAATAACCCGGTAGATTTTATTAGGGGCGATTTGGGCATTCAAATGATAGAAAGTTCCCTTGAGAGCGGTTTCAAAGTTTCAGTGGTTGAAGATGGATTGTCGGGAGAGTTTAAAATCCGACTAGGTGAGTTAATAGAGCAATATAGTGGCTCCCTAATCGTGTCCGAAGGCAGAGGGGGCATGGCGTCTGGGAGAAGAAAAACACTAAGAGTTTGTAACGACCAGCTGGGAACTTTTTACAACTTTTGGGTTGAGCCCGAAAAAGCCCCACTAGTTGATAGCTTTATGATTATGGCTAGCCATTTGGCAAAAGGAGCGGATATCGTGGTTCCAAGAAGGGGAAAAGCCGCGTTTAGATTCTATCCGCCGAGACAGGCCTATTGGGAGCAGAAGGGTAACGAAAGGTTTAATCGACAACTTGCAAAAGCAGGTTTGCTGCAGGAAGGCGAATTTTTTGACGTTTGGTTTGGTCCAAAGGCATATCTAAACCAGGCGGGAGTAAGAGAGTTGTTTCAAACCAAGTGGGAATTCCAAGACCCTAAGCACAAATGGCAAGAGACGCTTAATCCCGAGAAATGGGCTCCTTCTGTCATGATACCTGTAGTCCTTGCCCTCTTAGATGGCTTAAAAGTTGTAAGTGTAGATGTAGATTACAAACACCCAGCAGAGCAAAGGAGAATCGAGACCAGCTATCGCACACTATTTGAGCAATCCAAGAGAGTTTTGCAGTATTCGAACTTATTGGGAATTCAGGACCAGTTGATAAGGCACTTGATTGATTCTGGTAGGCCAAAAGCAAGCCTAAAGCGTGTTAAATGATTTTTCCCGATATTTAGTTTCTTTATTGAGAGTAGGCCAAAGAGTGGTTTGAGAACCAAATAACATATGGCTAAAATTCACGGGGGTGGAGGGCATTATACTTTAGTTAAAAAGTAGCACATGACAAAAAGCAAGAAAAGAGAAAATAATTTATCTCCGAAAGATTTCTTACGAACAGTAAAATCTCAGGCCCTGAAGTTATATCAAAAGCGAGTAAGTTCACTAGAAAAATCTTTAGTTAATCAGCACTTTGAACTTCTTAAATTGTCAACCGTGCCAAGAGAATTAACCGAAGGAGACATTGGTGCAATTATTGTTCCAACGGGTGGAGGTCCCGTGGCTGTTCACGAAGCCGTTGGAATTTGGAAGAAATTGTCAAAGCGTCAAACCTTAAAACCGATTATTATACCCTCAGGAAAGATTGGGGTAAGTAAGCTCGTTGTTGATAGAATTGGCCCAGGAGTAACTGCACGTGTTATGGCGGAACAACTTGTAGAGTATGGTATTCCAAGAGACGCTGTAATCTTGGATGATAAAAGTACCGATACTTATGAAGTTGCACAAAACACAGGCAGAATATTAAAAGAGCGACGTATTAAAAATGTCGTGGCTGTCGTAGAGACCGTGCATACACCGAGGTTTTTGGCAACTTTTATAAAGGAAAATCCGGAAGTCTGGCTTTTTACTTTGTCTGTGAGTGTTGATAAATATCATATGGGTACAATTACTGATGACGTTGCAGGTTTTCCCTACGACTACGCGACAAGAGTGTCAGAAGTGGCGAGTATGCATTTTTATAGTGAAAAGGGTATTGGACCAACAGACGTTCACGGAGTTATGAAGTACCTTGAAGGACTTTTGCATGGACATCCCGATAGACTTAACTATTACAGGAAGATATACGAGAAGGTTAGTTCTGAATGGGATGCTACGCACTCCGTGGTGTTAAGTCGGGCTTCAAGATTACGACACAGGTGATTTAACTAGTTTTTGTTTTACAATTTTCGAATAACCGTCCTTCAGTTTAAGAAATATTACTTTATAAAGCGTCGTCGTCCGGGTAGGGACTTACTACTAAAAGTCTAGTTTTTTTATTAATTATCATATTTTTGCAGATACAATTTAAAATCCATAATGTCTCTTTTAATATCTACTCTTATATCGGATTTGATGTAAGAGCTTAAAGGACGAAATGCCTTATCTTTAGTATTTTTGTAAATAACCGGCTTCAAAAGATTTTTATTTAGACTGAAAATTTTACAGAAATTTTCGGAAAAGGAATAGAAACTCATTTTTTTTAGGCTCACAAAATTTTTAATGCCTTGTAAGTTTCTATGTTTAAAAATTTCAATAGCCAGGCGGTTTATTGAAATAGGGTTAAAAAACCTGTTTTTGTAAACATTAGTTTCCTTTCCTCTTAAAAGAGGATTTATTAAAAAGGATTCTTTACAATAAAAACTAGTTCTTATGACTAAGTTCCTGGGACTTACAAATTTTTCACTGAAATATTTAGACCAGCCGTAAATGTTAGTAGGCTTTACTGCATAATCAGAAGAGATATTAATCAGCTTTTTACTATACTTCAGGCAAATTCTATCAAGATCAAATAAGCTTGTGGAGTTAACTTTAAAGCAAAGCGAAGGGTCTTTTTCGCAAAGCTCTATGTCTGTAATGGCAGCACAATTTAGGATGTATTCGTGGGGAAAACTTTTTATTTTTTTTTCAACTATTTGAGGTTTTGTTAAGTCGCACTGGCTTTTGGTAAGAAGTAGTGATTTTTCGGGGAATAGCTTCTTAAAACACTGAGCAAGCTTGGAGTTTCCTCCAAGGATCAGAAATTCGTTCATTTGCTGTTGATTTTATCACGAATTTACACTAAAACTAGGATGTTATGAAAGTGCCGTTAGTTTCCGTGATAGTAGTTACCTTAAATAATAAGGACTGGCTACTTAAATCCTTAAAAAATTTAGAAAATCAGGATTACAAAAATATCGAAATTATTTTAACAGACAATGGTTCCAATGACGGGACTAGAGAGGCTGTAAGTAAAGGGTTTCCCCAAGTTATTTTAATAGACGCAAGGAAAAATATCGGCTTCGGTAGAGCTGCAAACAAAGCAATTAAGAAAGCTCGCGGTAAGTATATATTTGTTTTTAACGATGATGCGCTTTGCAAAAAGGATACCATAGGGCTTCTGGTTGAAAGAATGGAAAAAGACTATAAAATCGGAGCCTGTCAGGGAACTTTGCTTTTTGCCGATAAAAAATCTATAGTTGAATCCGCAGGGTCTTTTTTGACTCCAATAGGCATCTTACTTAAAAAAGCGGGTAATAAATTTGACAGGAAAAAAGTCAAAGAGGAACAGATTTTTAACGCGAATTTACCGTTAATAAGAAAGGAGGTTTTAGATAAGGTTGGTTTTTTCGACGAGGACTATTTTTTATACTTTGAAGAAGCTGATCTTTGTTGGAGAATTTGGCTGGCAGGTTTTAAGATAATATACTACCCAGATGCAGTTTTATATCATGCAAGAGGAGTTACAACAAGAAAACTTAAACCACCCCTGGTTGTTGAAAGCGCTTTCGGAAACCGAATTAATTCTTTAACGAAAAACTTGGAGCTCGGAAGCTTGATAAAAATTCTTCCTTTGCACTTAATAATTTGTTTTGGGGGAATGTTTGCCTACCTTTTGAAAAGAAAGCCAGAAGGGACCATAGCAATATTAAAGGCAATTACCAGGAATGTTCGGATGTGGCCAAGGACTAAAAAGAAAAGAGAAAAAATTCAAAAATTAAGAAGAATTAACGATAAAAAGTTATTTAAAAAGATAATGAGACCTATGAGTGTAAAATATTTTGTTGATCTTGCTCTCGACTATCTAAAAGTATGGTAAGAGTTTTGATTTTTCATTTAGGTTTTTACTTTTCTGGAGGAGGGGAAAAACTTGTTCTAGAGGAGATAAAAGGCCTACAAAAGGCCGGGTTCGAAGTTGAATGTTTTGCCCCCATTGTAGATAGAAAGCGATGTTTCCCGGATATTATTAAGAATAATTCTATTTACCCTATCTTGCCCCAGTTGCCCAACTGGTTTCCAAAAGGGTATACTATCCAGCTTCTAGTAACTTGCGCACTTTTTCCTCTTATAAGCTTTAGGTTTAGAAAATACGATGTAGTCTTTGCCGCTAATCAACCCGGACCTTACTACGCCTTTTGGCTTAAAAAATTTTATAAAATTCCCTATATTGCTTATCTTGCACAGCCTTTAAGGCTTCTTCACCCAAGAAAAGTAGATAAGGAAACTGGACTTTTTATAAGAGAAAGGCTTGAAGTTTTGCCTTACATAGTTAATTTTTTTAGACCTATTTTTGACTGGGCAGATAGACAAGGTATGAATAATGCCGACAAAGTATTAGTAAACGGTAAGTACGCTAAGATGATGATTGAAAAAGTATATAAGATGAAATGCGAAAGTTGCCCAGCCGGATCGCATCCTGAAACAAAGACTCTCTCATTCAATAGAAGAAAAAAAGGGTTAGTTAAGGTGAACGGTAATAAAATTAATAAGGCGTTTATCCTTCTTACTAATCGCCATTTTCCTCAAAAACGTTTCGAGTATGCAATTTCAAGTTTACCGGCAATTCTGGAAAAAATTCCCGTTCAACTGGTTATAACAGGAGAGGAAATGGAATATACAAGTTTTCTTAAAAAATTTGTAAAACAGATGGGGTTGGAGAAAAATGTTATTTTTACCGGTCTTGTAGCCGAGGGTAAGCTAAGAGAGCTTTATAAAAATGCATTGATTTATGTGTATACTGCACCAGAAGAAGACTTTGGTATGGGAATTATTGAGGCTATGGCGGCTGGTACCCCAGTAGTTGCCTGGAATAGCGCAGGACCAAAATATATCATGGAGGGAAATATAGGGGGACTACTTGCCGAACCATATAAAATAGGGGATTACGCGGCAAAAATATTGAGATTGGCAACGGAGAAAGAGCTTTTTAGGAAGAAATCAATCCAAGCCCATTCTCTTGTAATAAAAAGCTATTCATACAAAATACACAATCAAAAATTAGCCAAAGAGATTAGAAAGCTGCTATAAGATGCAAAAGGGCAAGTTTACAAAAAGAACTTCCTGCCGGCTTTGTGACTCGAAAGATCTAGTGGAAATTTTGGACTTGGGAGAAATGCCCTTGGCAGGAGCTTATCTGAAAAAGGTGCAATTAGGTAAAGAAAAGGTTTATCCTCTAAAGATATTTTTTTGTAAAGAATGCTTTTTAGTACAAATCCTTGATGTAGTTGATCCCGATACTCTTTTTAAAGATTATCGATACCTTTCTTCTCTAAGTTTATCTTCACACTTCTCAAATCTTGCAAGGGAACTTACTAAAAAATTCTTAGCAAAAGACAGTTTTATTGTTGAAATAGGCAGTAACGACGGAGTTTTACTCTCGCCGCTTAAAAGTTTGGGAATGAGAGTTTTGGGAGTAGACCCAGCTGAAAACGTGGCCAAAATCGCACAAACGAAGGGAATAGATACGATGGTTAACTATTTTGGAAAAGCAGTTGGTAGAGCTGTGGCGGGTACTTACGGAAAGGCTGACGCTATTTTGGCCAATAATGTCCTTGCGCATATTGACGATATGCACGATGTAGCATTGGGGATGAAAACACTTCTTAAAAGAAACGGGATTTTTGTTTTTGAAGTGCATTATCTTGGCGACCTTGTTCAAAAAGGGCAATATGACTTTTTTTACAACGAGCATTTAAGTTATTACTCGCTAATTTCTTTAATCCCTTTTCTAGATAAATATGAATTTGAGATTTTTGACGTAAAAAGAATTCCTATTCATTCCGGCTCAATCAGAGTATATGCGAAAAATAAAGGTGAAAACAGGTACAAGGTTTCTCAGAACGTAAATCAGCTGATAAGCTATGAACGGGAAACCAAACTGGATAAAATCCAAACCTACTTAGAATTTGCAAAAAAGGTTAAGAATCATAAAGCTAAACTTAAGAATTTGATATTTAGTTTGCAGAGAAACGGTAAGCGTATCGTTGGCTATGGTGCTGCAGGAAGAGGAAATACTCTCATGAATTTTTGCAACCTTGACTCAAATATGATTGAGTATATAGTAGATGAGTCGCCTGAAAGATATGGAAGATTTACTCCAGGTACTCATGTGCCAATCGTCGAACCACAAGTATTTAGAAATAGTTTTCCTGACCATGTTCTTATTTTTGCATGGAGTTATAAAAATCGAATTTTCGAAAAAGAGAAGGAGTACACCAATAATGGGGGTAAGTTTATAATACCCCTACCACAGATAAGAATAGTCCCATAGAGAAGGGAAAAATCGCCCCAGCAGAAAATTTGTAAAGGTGGCTAAAAAATGTATACTGATTTAAGTATGACTCCTGCGAAATCTAGCAACAATAATTCACATGCATTGAAGTTTTTTTCATTTTCTTTCAATACCCTTTTTTTTATTGTTGGACTTTTAATTATTGCATCAGCTGCCTATTTTTTTGGCTTTAATTTACTTAGAAATCCTATTCTGGGTAACGACGCCCTAAATGTTTTGACCTATGCTGCTTGGATGAAAGAGTATTTTCCCAAAATTCCTCTTTGGTATCCTCTTGTAGGGGGCGGAACATCTTTTATTTTAGGATATCCGACTTTTTATCCTTTGAGTGTGGTTATTTTACACAAAGTTAGTTCTTTAAATCTTGTTTCTTCAATTGCCGTTTTGAATTTTGCTTCGGTGTTACTGCCTGCCTGGGGGATTTTTGCTTTTGTTTTTTTTAGATTCAGACTTCGAATAGCAGCACTACTAGCCGGACTTTTTTATTTACTGTCACCAATATCTTATGTGTTAATTTCTGGTGCCGGTTTCTTAGCTCACGCGTATTCTTACATTTTCGCTGTCCCTTTTATGATATGTTATGATTGGTATTTATATAGTTTCTTAGAAAATAGTTCTTCAAAAAGGAAATTTTCTTCGCTCCTTATAGCTGGAGTATTTTTTGTATTAACTACACTTGCTCATCCTGTTTCATCTTTAGGTTTTATGGTACTTTTTGCAGTTTATTCTTTGATAATTGGTATTTATAAAGATAGCTTTAGAGGAGTAAAAAAAGCTTTAGTAGCATATATTTTGGCAGGAGTTTTCTTTTTCTTACTATCTGCGTTTTGGTTCAAACCCTTCAGCGATTACACTTCATTTTCCAATCGCGATATTACTTTTGTAGCCAGTACCGAAACCTTACCTCCAATTAAATTTAAAGGAGTGCTGGGGTTGGTTGGTAAAAAACCGGGCAACGAATATCCTTTTCCTAATCTTTCAATAGTTCCTTTTGTTTGGATTTCGGGACTTGTTGGATTGGTGTTAGCACTTTTCAAAAAGAAAGAAAAGGTTGTGGCATTAGGCGTAGTTGGTTTAATCAGCACTATTTTTATAGGCACATACGGTATTTGGGTGTGGGCTAGCAAAGTTCATTGGCTTTTGGGTTCTTTTTTAGTTAACCGTTATTATTACACATCCTTTTCCATAATTTTGCCGGCAATGGCGGGACTTGGAGTTTGGTACCTAGTAACGATTCCTTTTGAGTTTCTCGAAAAAGGACTAAAAAAAGCACGTTTGTGGGTTAGTTTACCTACAAGGATACTTTTTGGAATTATTTCAGCCGCTCTTGCTTTAATTTTTAGTGTAGTAGGATTGTGGTTTCTTAATCCAATTAGTGGCTGGTATGACAATGATAGGCCTTGGATGTTCCATTATGGTGAAGAGGATGGGATAAGTTTAAATAGTATATGGAGTAGACCTTACCCTTTTGAACCCTGTAGTTATCCTGAGGGTCACGAAAAGTACGATCCTTACTGTAATCATCCGGCATTAGCTAACAAAGATATCGATGTGTCATACCTTTTATTGGCGTGTCAGAAAATCCATTACGACGAAAGTCCTTTAATCTGTAAAGGTCAAAAACCCCAAGTACGGACTGCCGAGTGGCAAGAATGGGATTCTGTAACAGAGTCTTGGTATACGATGAGTACAAGGGAGGAGGTTTTGGTCCCAACCGACGAACAAGATGTACAAGATTTTCTGAAAAGCTGCGAGAGCGAGAGAAAGAGTGAGAGCTTTGAAGATTTATGTTTTTCTATAGGCAAGGATAATTTTTCGAAACTGGCCCCTTCTCATTGGCCAAAAGTAAGATTACCCAAGGATTATCAGCTTACTGGTCTATTTACAGCTTCTTTTTCCAGGCTTGATAATCCTAATTATTTTCTCTCTCAAGAGGGGGTTAGGATTGACATAACTCCGTCTTTGGGGACCTGGGTTAAGGAGTGGAGTATTAATAATAGGAGCTCGATTATCAACGCCTATACAGGGCAGCTTGTATTGAATAAGTCTTTTAATAGTTTTTTTAGGGACACGATGTATTCAAAAGACTTGGTTAAGCAGGCTACGGCGGTCGATAATCTGGCGAAATATTTTGGCACAAGTGGGATTATAAATACAGGCAATGATCAGACAGAAAAGTTTTTGAAGCAAAGATGGCAGACAAAAGAGCTTAAAGAGGGTGGTAGTTTGTGGATACCTCCATTTCAAACTTCGATATATTCATTGGAAACAAAACCTGCCGTACTTGTTATTGGCTCGACTAAAAAACAGGCATACGGGCAGGTTTTTCGTGCTGCGGCAATGGGCGGACTTTCTTACGACGACGGCCTCCTTTTTGAAGGGAGAGAGAAGATTGATGATTATTCACTTAAGGAGCTTTCGAAGTTTTCTCTAATCATGTTGCATGGTTATTCTTATAACAATAAAAATAAAGCCTACTCTCTTATAAAAAACTACCTTGAGCAGGGTGGGAAAGTGTTTGTTGATACCGGCTGGCAGTTTGTTGCAGAGGACTGGGGAGAGGCTGACGGAAAAGAAAAAATTTTAGGCATTCCCTTTCCTGTTGAGAAAACTTATTGGGGAAGCGTCGGGTCTTCTTTGAGAAATGCCAGCCTAGAGCCTTCATATTCAGACCAGGTTGACTTGGCCGCCTTTTCGCCTCTTGTTTGGGAGGGAGGAGATTGGAATCTAGCTTACGCGAACGCGGCTGATTTATCAGAGGGGGCAAGAGCCGTTCTAAAAGTTGGTGATAGAGTGATAATGGCAGATAGACAGATTGGGAAAGGCAAGATTGTCTGGTCTGGGATGAATTTTATAGCTCATGCAAGAGACTCAGAAAACGCAGATGAACTTAGATTGTTGAATAATATTATTAAGAATTTAGTTGGAGAGGCTAGAGATGTTGGGCAGATTGGTGTGGCCCACCAAAGAGAACCGGATAGGCTAGAGGTGAATTTGACTAAAACTGCTCCTGATGGAAGTTTTTTCTACTTTAAAGAATCTTACTATCCTTACTGGAAGGCTAGTATAGAGAATTCTGGCGTAAAAAAAGCCATACCTATTTATATTGCAGGACCTAGATTTATGGCGGCGGACGTTTCGGGCATGCCGGCTGGGTCAACTCTCGTATTTGAATTTAATGGAGGGCTATCTTTGCTAATTCCAAAAGTTGTCTCAATTGCCACTTTGTTACTGCTTTTGACTTTGCTTGTGGACAGCGTATTCGGCGAGAAATTGATTAAAAAATTAAGTTCTGCATTTTCGTCAAAGTCAAAGAAAGCCAGGACACCTTTCGGCAATAGCCTTTCAAATTTCCAAAAAAGCATTGTCGACGACGAAGATGAAAACTATTAAGTCGCTACTTTCTGGGGTTTACTTTTCTTCGAAAATTATTTTTATAGTTGCATATTCCCTGGTCGCAGTCATTTTAATTTTCGCTCTTTCTTATTTTCTGGGGCATCAGCTCTTAGAGGGCATAATGATGGGTAGCGACAGCTCATTTGCATTAACCGTGATGACCCATCTGGCCAAGTGGTTTCCTAAAATTCCTCTCTGGTATCCATATCAAGGCGCTGGCCAATCAATGACTTTAGGTTACTATACGCTGACCTATTATGTTCCGATAATTCTTGAGAGATTAACCAGCTTGGATTTGGTGCAAAGTATGCGTTTGGTTGCCTTTTTGACTGTTCCCACAATTGGTATAGAGCTTTATTTTTACGGCCTTTCAAGACTTAAAAATCCCACAATTGGTTTGATTGCAGGACTTATGTATCCACTTTCTTCTGCTTCCTGGGCGTGGATGACTCACGGAGGGTTTTATGCAATGAGTTTGTCCCTGGTTTTTATTGTGCCTGCATTTACCTTTTTGGAGTGGTATTTAGATCTTCATCTAGACAAAACTAAAAATCAGGTCAAGAAAAAGCTGGCTTTGGCTGGTTCGGTAGTATTTGTCGGATTAGCAATTGCCAGTCACTTGGCAGTCGGAACAGTTTTCCTGTTAGGAGCAGGAATCTATACACTAATTCGTTCGCAACTTAAACCACTCGGCGTTGCGCGGGTAAAGGCATTTCTTGTTTCAATTTTGGCTTTTGTGATAGTGGTAGTTCTTGGAGTTGGATTTTCGTCTTTTTATTTTTTGCCCCAGAGGCATTATTCAAATCAAATTGCAGAGGATATCATTCCTGTGTATGGCCCAGATATTCCCCAGTTTGAACTATCAGCATTCCTGGGCATTAGGCGGTATGATGCAATGTTTGATTCGATTTATCAGCCGATGTTTTTGTCTTATGTCGTAACTTTCTTCGCCGGTATAGGTTTGGTTCTTGCCATAGTCAAAAGAGAAAAAGTTGCTGCCTTGGCTATTTCTGCACTTGTCTTGGCATTTATTACAAGCATTACAAAGTGGATTAATGGTTTATCTTATTTTTGGTCTGTTTTTATGCTTCCGACAAACGTGCGTTTGGCAGCATTTGTTTTTGTTATGGCCCCGGTAGTTGCAGCTTACGGTATTTGGAGCTTAAGTGATTTACCATTTTTGCTGATAAGAAAATTGCTATCACTTGCCGGCATCAAAAAAGAAAATCTTTTTAAATTCATACTATTTATTCCAGTCAGCTTGATATCTACCTTTATATTTATATATAGTTTGTATCATTCTCGTTTTCAGCAAAGGTGGCCAGGAGGAGATTACAACCAATTTGCTTATTCCGGTTATGGCCCTATGGGGGTTGTAACTTCTTTTTGTATGCTGCCTTTTATGGAATATACTCCGCCCATTGGTGTAACCTGCGAGGAGACTTTACCGGCATATAAGATTGACTCAAT
>Ga0209542_10006054_pt1 | contig 23779 bp, 22 predicted proteins | sample RifCSPhighO2_01_FD_184028 | JGI IMG/M metagenome (GOLD analysis project Ga0209542, IMG submission 184028) | Soil microbial communities from Rifle, Colorado - Rifle CSP2_plank highO2_0.1 (SPAdes) (version 2) | ecosystem: Environmental > Terrestrial > Deep subsurface > Rock core/Sediment ...
GGAGATCGTTAAATTCTTCGAATCCGACGCCCGTTAAAGCCATCATCATTCGATGATTGTTGGAGAGTTTTTTGATGTTCATACGACATATTTTATCAAAAATAGCTACAGGGGAACAGGTCTAATGCTTACTACCTCTCCATGGCCTTTAAAGCCATCGCGGAAGCGATAAAGGCAGTGCTGGAATAGTAGAGTATCTATCATCCCGTTCGGTTTTTTTCCGGACGGGTTTTTAAATACCAGGAAGCCTCGTTCGACCGAGTACTCGAGGGGGTGTGTGAGGGGGAGGGCTTCATTAGACTAGTCCCGCAATAACTAAAATTTTAGCCGTTTACGGCTCAACACGGCTGTAGAATTGAGATTTCGGTTTTGTTTTAGAAAAACAGAAAAATATGGGGTTGCTGAGCCGTATATTTCGAATAACGATCTTATTGCGGGGCATGTCTATTTTTGCCCGTCAATTTTCGTGTAGCAAAAACTGTTCGGGTTTTGTAAAGAACAAGAAATTTAATTACTAATTTTTAATTTTTCAAATAATTTTCAAATGTCTTAATTTAATAATTATCATTTTGTTTCCTCCATAATTCATAATTCGTTATTCATAATTCATGTTTAGTACTTACGTACTACCGCTTTCACAATCGCTATCACTTTTAGCTCATTTGTGGGATAGATCGGTTTGTAATTTTGGTTTGACGGTTCGAGGTATGGTTTGCCGTTTTTGATCCTGAAATATTTCATAGTGAATTCCCGATCAACCTCGGCGATAACAATGTCTCCAATTTTCGGATTTTTGCCGCGTTCAACCAAAACCATATCACCCTCCATGATACCGGCATCAATCATGGAGTCTCCCTTTACCCGAAGCATGTAAGTGGCCTCTTTGTTTTTGATGAGATAGTCGTCGAGACTCAGGGTGTCGGCCAACTCCTCTTCGGCGGGGGAAGGGAAGCCGGCTTCAACCGTACCCAAAACTCTGACTTCTCCTTCGTAGTTCTTTTGCAGGATCAACCGTTTTTTCTGGTCTTTCATTACGATTCCTTCGGCTACGAGCTTTTCTATGAAATAATGGACGGCACTTTTGGATTTGTAGCCGGTTAAGTCCATTATTTCGCTATAACTCGGCATCCGCCCTGATTTTTTGTAAAACGAAATTATTTTTCTTTTGTGGTTCTCCATCGATTTTTTATCAATTGATAAACGCGCAGTGCTTCCATAATATTAGAACGAACGTTCTAATGCAATGTTACAAACATATTTGGTAACACAAAATCGTTTTAAGAACCTGTCCACGATCTAATGCCTAGCTAAAATCTCCAAATTTCGTTGCGAAAATTGAGAATTTGGAGGAAGCATATCGAGATACGCTGACGAGAAATTCGCAATTTGCCCGCCCGACACGTACCGTTTGGTACGGGCGGGCAGCAGAAATTTGAAGATTTTAGCAGGCAAGCAGGGTTTTTAACCATATCTTGCGGTTAGATCGTGGATAGGTTCTAAGATAGGATACGATTCAATTGGAAGGGGCTGTCTGTTTTAGAGCTCGAAAAAAGTAATTTAGTCGCTTTTCAAAGACGTTTTTTGCTATAATAGTCGGGTCGAGGGAGTGTTTGCGCTCGGCCACATAATTTTATGAACACAACCAAAAGCCGAAATATTTTTTTCTCGTCAATACTTTTCGCCACTTTTTTTCTTTCGGTGGTGGTTTTGTGGTCTTTTATAACTGAAATTCTGCTCGCTGTCGTGTTGTCTGTAATTTTGCATCCGCTTTACTTATATTTTCTTAGATTATTGAAAAGCCGGCGCACTTTGGCGGCCATTGTCACAATTATCATCGCTGTCGTTTGTATTTTCACGCCCATTTTTGTCATCGGCGTGCAGATTTTTGGCGAAGCGCAGAATCTTTACGTTTCTCTTCAAAGCGAAGGTGGTTCGGACGTTCTAAATCTGTTTGCCTCCAATATTAGCGAGAAAGTGGATTCGATTATCCCGAATCTCAATCTGGATTTGCAAAGTTATCTTGAGAGTCTGCTCACGTGGATAAGCGCCAATTTGGGTCTCATTTTATCAAGTACTGCCGACATGACACTTTCGTTGTTCTTGGTCTTAGTTTCCGTGTTTTTCTTTTTGAAAGACGGTACGACATTTACGAAGTCTATGATTGATCTTAGTCCGCTTGATGATGATCACGATAGAGAGCTTCTCTCAAAAGTGGCGCTTTCCATCAATACGATAATCAGGGGGACTATTTTTGTGGCGGTAGTGCAAGCGGCCGCGGCCACTGTGGGATTTATTGTTTTTGGAGTTCCAAACCCTTTGCTTTGGGGGTCTCTGACCGGTATAGCGGCTGTCATACCGGTTCTTGGAACAGGGCTTGTGGTTATTCCGGCCGCCGGATATTTGTTCTTGATTGGCTCTATGTGGCCGGCTTTGGGGCTTTTAATTTGGGGCACCTTAATTGTCGGAATGGTTGATAATTTTTTGAAGCCGTATCTTTATGGGAAGGGTATTCAAATACATCCCTTGATTATGCTGTTTGCCATTTTGGGCGGCCTAGCGGCGTTTGGCCCCATCGGTTTTGTGGCCGGGCCTATCGTTATAGGTTTATTTGAATCCATACTTCGGATGTATAGGAAACAGCCGGAGGTTTCTTAGAGCTTGTTCGTAATCTAATGCCCAGGCTCCTAGGATTATTTGCCTAAAATTTAAAATTTGTTAAATTTTGTGGGAATGCCGGAGTGCCCCGTTTCTCTGTTATGATTGGACTGGGGGATGGTTTAAAACATTAATTTAAATAGATGGACGAAGAAAATAAACAACAGAATAATGACGACATTCATGTGGAAAAAGATGCGGATCTTGACGATAGCGTCGTTGCCGAAGAATCAAGCGCGGAGACGATCAAAAAATTGAGAACAAAACTGAAAGAGGCCGAGGCCAAAGCCGCCGAGTATCTCTCCGGCTGGCAAAGATCGCAGGCGGATTTTATTAATTTCAAAAAAAGGGAAGCCAAAGAGCGCGAGGAATTTTTGAAATTCGCGGCCGAGCCGGTTATTTCCGATTTTATTGAAGTTCTCGATAATTTTGACGTGGCTTTTCAAAATAAAGCCGAATGGGAAAAGGTGGATAAGGCTTGGCGGGACGGAGTGGAGCTGATTTATAATCGGATGAAAAGCGCGCTTACCAAAAATGGAGTGAAAGTGATAGATCCGGAAGGCCTGATGTTTGATCCCGCTTTTCATATGGCGGTTGAAATGGTTTCGGTAAAGAATGCGGATGACGACGGCAAAATTGTGGGTGTTGTTCATAAGGGTTACTCATTGAATGACAGAATCATACGTCCGGCGAAAGTGAAGGTGGGGCGGCATGAGGAAGGATAGGAAGGGGGGAAGGGGGATGAATTATGAAGTATGAATAATGAATAATGCGATAGGAACGTGAATTAAAAAAACAACTGCCAGTTCGCCTTCGGCGACCTGGCAGTTGTTTTTCACTTTACGATCCTTGACCATAATTCATAATACATAATTCTTAATTCATTTTTCGTTTCCCATCCATAATACCTAATTCTTAATTCCTAATTCATCATTCATCCTCCCCCCGCGCTCCGCTATCCACAGTTAGTAATTTTTTCTTTTTAGGCTCTGGTATAATCATTTTGATGGCTAAAAGGTTTCTGATATTCTCCTTTGTTTTTTTTGCGTTAGCGGCTGTTTTGGTGCCTGTTACTTTTGTTTACTCTCTTGATTTTAGTAAGTCTATGGTGCCCTGTGGCTGGGACGGCGCTCATTGTCCGCTTAAGGTTTGCGTCGATCCTGTAACCGGTAAACCTTGTGCTGGAAATGGTGAGCCGAACACGAACGGATTGCTAGATCCGTGGGAGGTATGCACCTTCAATGATTTCATTGTCATGGTTGGGGGCATCATTAACTTTATAATCATTTTGGCGAGTGTCTATGCCGCTGTTTCTTTCATGTACGCGGGATATGCCTATTTGACATCTGGGGGCAGTCAGGAGGCCGTCAGTCGTGCTAAAAGTATTTTCAAGAAAGTTTTCATCGGCTACATAATCGTTTTGACTGCCTGGCTTATGATATACACTATCGAGCAGGCTTTTTACGAAACCGGGGAAGGTAAGCCTAATTCTTTTCTTACTCTCGGTTCTCATGCTGCAGATCCGAAGTGTGGTGGTTCTCCGGGTGGAGAGGCTAGCGGCGGCGGATACGGCAAGGCTTGCGCGCAACCGGAAAATAACATTTTCTGCGAATCTGATTGCCGTGGACAATGTAATACTGATACTGAAGAATGCGTGCTTGGAGGTAATATCCTTGATTCCAGTGGATCAGTTTTGTATTACAAATGTCAATCAAAAGAACTGCCTCCTCAGCCTCCGCCCGAGGTAGACAAGTATGCCTTCCGTGTGTTTATTCAAGAAAGTGGCGGATCGGGAACGGTTACTGCGACTGGGGACGGTGTAAGTTTGAATTGTGCTCAGTCGTTTTGCACAGTTGATGTTGAAAAGGACAAGGTTGTGACTTTGACTGCTTCGGCTGGCGCGGGTTCAGTCTTTTCAAATTGGGGCAATGCTTGCTCGGGCACTCAAGGCAACGTGTGTACTGTTACCATGGATGGCATTAAATCTGTTGTCGCCAATTTTGGACCACTGGACCAAAAATATACAATTAGTGTTCAGAAGCTTGGTTTGGGCAGTGGAATAATTAGGAATCAGAACGGCACTATACTATGCAGTTCTCTTTGTGAATTGGAAGTTGATGCCGGAGATGAAGTTATTTTGAATGCCACTAATGTGGCAGGTTCATATTTCTATAAATGGGAGGGGGCTTGTACCGGGAGTTATACGGAGTGCCGAATTACAATGAATTCAGACAAAAGTGTTCGCGGAACATTTCTTCCGACACCGAATTCTTACGTGCTCTATTTTGTGTTTAAGGGTCAGGGTGAAGGATCAATTCGTGGTAGTCTGGGGAGCGGTGTTAATTTCAGTTGTTCAAGTTTGAACGGAAGTTCTTGTTATGTAAATGTGATTGAGGGGGAAACAATTGAGGTTCGTGCGACGGCCGAGTCTGATTCAAAGTTCGGCGGTTGGGGAAGTCCTTGTGGTGGCACAGGAATCTGCACCTTTAAAGTTAATACAGGAATGTCCGTAGATGTTAGTTTTGACTCCACCCCGCTCGTTCGGTTGAGTACTAGCGGCAACGGTTATATAGCCGGCAATTATATCACCGGTGGAATAAGCGGCACTATTAATTGTGATCAACTTTGCGCCGACAATTACCCAAAGGGAACAGACTTTACAATTAGGGCTGTGCCCGATTCCGGCAATAATTTTGTAAGTTGGTCCGGGTGTGATGAGGCCTGGTCTGTAGAAGGTGCAAATTATTGCACCTTCCGCGTCAATTCCAACCGCAATGTGACAGCTAATTTTAGCGTCATAACAGCATCCCCGGCACTGGTTACTATCGGAGTTTCCGGATCGGGAGGTTATGTTTCTGGCGGGGGTATGACTTCGGGGTGTTTTCCAGAGACTTCGCCGTGCAGTATTACCGGTTTAAGCGTGGGTAATAGAATCCAATTAAATGCCGTGGTCACCAATCCGGACTATGAATTTTACGGATGGAGCGGGGCGTGTTCCGAATTCGGTAAAAATACGTCGTGCAGTCTTACTTTGCCAGGTCCGGTTACTATCTATGCAAGTTTTGTACCTAAATAGTCTTAAGTCCGGATCTCGATATGACTCGCGCTCCAACTCGTTTTTCGCCCAAAATTCAGAAATTCCTTAAATGTAAAAGCGTTAATTGGAGATGGTATTAAGCTATTTTTCTGTTACAAATAGTCGCTACAAATGGACTTTTCAGGTAAGGAATTAAAGGTATCATTGTTAGTTTTTGTTGCATTGTCAGCGGGTTTTTTTTGGTTTATTGAGGCTGATGCGGTCAAGGTAAAAATCGTTGTAGACACAAACAATCACTCTGCTGTGGTTGTGCCTGTCAGTTCAAACGAGGTTATAGGAACTTCAATTTCTTGCAGGCTCGAACAATGGCTAAAACAATACTTTGGAGACGGCAAGGGGGGTTATGATGCTGGCGCCTACAATCAAGCTGTAAACAAAAGTGCTGTGTGCGCCGCGGGGTATCTTGAAGCATCCACTATTTTGGCTGAAAGGGGAGATATAGAAACGGGTATTTCGGAAGTGGACAGACGTATATCATCTCTAAATAATACGAAAAAATATATCGCGGACAATAAATTTTCACCGCATAATTTAAATGGTCTAAAGTTGGCAGCCATCCCCATCGGATCAATCGCTAAAAAATCTTACGAGACAGCGGTGAATGTAAGCGCAATGTGCGTGGCGGACAGAGTTTTGGGTACAATCGAACCGGTGGTGCCTATTGGCGAAAAATCTTCATACGAGGGTGTGTTTTTTGATCCGTTACCTTCAATCTCTAAAGAAAAAATGGAAGAGGTACGGGCTAATAACCGTTTGTTGAAAAGCAAATTGGATAGCGGCGATATAAAGACGAAAGATTCCGTTCTCATGCCTCTTAATAATCAAAGGCTTGTTGCGCGCTATTTTATTCCTGTTACTTTTGCGGATCTGGAGACCAATTATAAGCCTTTTTATGTCAGTAAAAATTATTTGCAGTCGGGTTTTCAGTGGGTTTTGAACAAAAAAGGGAAAAAAATTGTTGACAAATTCACTTGGGTAACCAAAGAACTACTGGCGGGGTGGGATCCTGCGTTAAGTAGTGTTGATGATGCCACAATGATGAACGTGACCGTTGAAGATATCATTTACGAGAAAACTTTAGTGCCGGAGCCGCTAACTTTCAATGCTTTGATTGAAACGATTGCCGTTCATATGTCTCTGTATACAAAAATGAAAACTGATTTAGAAATTAAAAAAACTGCGTTGGATTCGAGGCTCGATACGTTGATAAGTAACAATTATAATTGTCTATAGAAAAAAAGCCCACACGCGCGAACGCCGGGGCTAGCGAGCTTTCCAAAGATATACAGTTAATGTCGCAAGACAGAACAGGAGGACGAATGGGCTTGCGATGAATTCGAGGAGTAGTCGCAGAAGTAAATGTTCAGGGAGCATCATAAAATCTGTTAAATAGAATATAACCATAAAGAATTTTTGTCAAATATGACATTTGCACTCAAAAAAAGTCGAAATGCGTCATTCCTACTCATTGTGGTGTTGTTGTTTTTTGCTTGCACCTATACTGGCGGCGTCTTGGCGCAGGAACGATTTTATTATACGGATAGCATGATATGTCCTCAGGATGTAATTCCCGCAGGCAAGGTTTTCCGACCAATAGGAATCGAAGCTGATTCTGTAAAGTTGGAAGTTGACACGGCCTTTGTTTCAAAAATGCAGAGAGAAAGAGGGTTTACTCCTCGCGAGCCAACACCGATATACGATTTGTCACTGAAGGTACTACCCACGTGGGGTTTTTGCTACGTCTCTGATACGTCTCCATATCTCACAAATTACCCAGCGAAGTTGCCGTTTGAAGCCTACATTTATGCTCCGAATGATGCCGGCGGTTTAGGAGACAAGGTTGTGGGACCGGGGGTTTTCAATTATCTAAAAGAAAATGAAAATGGAGACCCTGTATATGAATGGTTATTAAGCGGTTGGATAAATGGTATTACTTCATCAAGCAAGCTCGAAACCTTGATAGCTTCTGTTGCCTCTCATGGATATTTAACTCTCATCGTCGTCGATCAGAATGGCAAAAATGTACTCGAGAAACGTATATATTTGTCTTTATGCGCTCCGATCTCCGGAAGCGGAACCCATCATATTGTTGGAATGCGGGATGATCTTGTTTGGTTATCCGACATGATTGGTCAATTTGAAAAAGACAGGACTCAAGGATTTGCTTCAATTGAGCCCTATAAAAAATATCAAAATGAATTTTCATATGACATTGATTTGTTTGGAAAAATCGGGTCACACAAAGATATCGGTTTGTTTCTCGGGGAAGTTTATAAGGCAGTTCAAGTGGACTCAAAGTTACATAACGGTTTGATTTCGAGTATCACTTCTTCGTCGAAATGTATGAACGGCACGCATTTAATGTACAGTAGCTCTTTTTCACTTGGAGGAGGAGTGGCGCTGTTACACATTGGAGATGATGGTTCTGCTTTGATTCGGATAGGCTCGGATCCGTATTTGACGGTCCATGAGTTTTCTCACACTTTTGCCGGTTTGAACGATGAATATGTTTACCGGAATAGTTCTGGAGCGGAGCGTTTTGGTTTTACCTTTACAAATTGTTCGTCAGATCCAAAAAGGGATTATGTATTCGATAATAAAAAATTTGGGGGAGACAATTGGCAAGGCTGTTCCTTGAACAAATTTTACCGTCCGACATTCAACAGCCTCATGAACGGTCCTGACATAGACCAATCTTTGAAAAGTTTTAATGTTGTGAGTTGCGGTTATATTTTGGCCGCGATAAAAGGAGGGTTGGCTAAAGACTACTGGTCGGAATGTTCGAATTTAGGAGGAACCACACTTACTGGTTTTGATAAGGCACGGATAATGGCGGTCAGTATCGGCGAAAATTTAAGAGGTTTTCTTTCGAATATTTTTCGTTTGGGTGTGGTTGATGCCCAAATAACCGGTCAATCTTTTATTATAGCGGAAAATTTAGACAGTGATCATTCCGGGGGATACATATTGGCCGATTATGGTACTGACAGTCGGACGTTCCCTTCTCCGTCCGGGCTTTCTGCAATAATTACGGAGGATGGCACGGTACATTTGCGATGGTCGGGTCCTTCCGGGCAGGAACAAAGTTTCGGTTATAAAATTTTTCGTGATGGGCTAGAGTTGGACAGCGTCACGGAGAATGAATATATCGATTCAAGTGTCAGCGAAGGGGAAACTCATATATATTTTGTTTTAGCTTACGATTCTTTTGGCAGGGAATCACTTCCGAGTAGTGAGGTATTAATTTATATTCAGGAAAACAATGTCGGATCTTTCCCGGATAATTTCGGCGGTTTCCCTATGTTCTTTTTCGGACTGATTCCCGAAGATTATTTTATCGGGGATGACGGTCCCTCCATAACTAATATTATGGTTAACGAGGGGGATGTTGGAGTGGAGATAACTTGGAAAACAGATACGCCCGCTACCTCAATTGTCCAATTTACGCCGAAGTATGATTACGATATAAAGGGTTATTTTGATAAGTTTGTTCAATTCGAAGAGTTTGTTGTGTATCACGGCGTGCACCTTTCTGATTTGGAACCGGATACGGAATATGCTTTTGTCGTGCGTTCGGTTGGGGCTTTTGAAAAAGAATCGGTCTCTGAAATTATGAATTTCAAAACGCCTATTCCCCCGAGCTTATCACAGGGGACAATATCTTCCGGCAGAAGTTTTTCTTTGATTGCCAGTTCGGATGTTGCGTTCGGCGAAAAAAACACAGTGGTTATTCGCGATGCAAATGGGACTATCGTCGAAATCTTGAATGATCTGGTACCGGACAATGATTTTTTAATTATTAGGCCAAGTGAAAAGCTTATTAAAGCTTCGCAAGAAGGCCCCCTTTATGTGACCGTTACTAATAATTTGGGCCAAACCGTACCTCATTTGATTAGACTGATGTATCGTTCGAACTCGGTAACAGGCGAAGATGAAAATTTATCTGGCAGATTAATTAAAGGATTGGTACCATGCGGCTTTGATAAAAATGGAGATGGGGCGGTGGCGGGGGCAGGAGAGGAATGCACCGGCAAAGATGTCTTTAAGCTGATAAATAACATTATTAATTTCCTGATCGTCCTCGGTCTTTTGATTGTTGCCATTACGATTACGTATGCGGGATTTTTATACATTTTCGCGGCAGGAAGAGAGGCTGTCGTGGCTAGAGCCAAGGAGTTGATTCGAAAAGTTATTTTTGGTTATTTTGTCGTGCTTGTCGCATGGGTTTTTGTCTATGCGTTGGAGCTGGCTTTTTACTCCGATGATAAAGGCGCCCCAAACAGTTTTTTGACGGAACAAAGCGGAAAAGGCCAATAAATGACGAGCATTTATTTTTTCGCAAAGTTGCGAGGAAAATGGGTTGTTATATCTTTATAACATAAACTGTATTTAGTCAAGTTCCGTAAGTCCCGCCAATCACTTAAAATGTTTCCGATGCTAACTACCACCCCCAAAAAAAGAATAGTCTCCAAAATGATCCGGCTAGAAGGCGGCGAATGGGCGCGAGCCTATTTTTTGGTGGCTGAGTTCGAGGGAAAGATTTTTTGGAAATTACTCAAGATAGAAAAATCAGATTCAGGATTTAGGATTCCCTCGCGTGCGATTACGTTACAAACGGGCAGGCTAGATTCAAGAAATGGAAAGGGGCAAACTTTGCTCCTGCCTGGCGTCAGTGATCCAAAAACCTCTTACGATTTAGGTTTTAATCGCAACGATTATTGCTCCCCTTATTTTTCAAACATAGATTCATTTTTTAATTCTCAAATGACAAGAGCGCCGAGTTCGGTGCTTAGCGTTTAGCGTATGGCGACCGAGCGAGAGGGAGGAAGTACTGAGGCCACCAGGCCGAATGTGCTCTAGAGGCTCTAGGCACTAGGGAAATAGGTAAATAAAAAAGCCCGCTTGGGGCTTAAGGGGCATCTTCTTCAATAAGGACAAGGGAATGGATGTCCATGTAGGCGAACTGTTTGTCCGAGACTTTTCTAAGTACCACTATGTCTGTCCCGATACGCTCTATTGTCCCAGTCACTGTGGTATTACCTGGCGCGCTTAGAGCAACTCGGGATCCTTGCTTTTTGTAGTGCATAAGCACTTCTCGAATTGAGTCCATAAGTTAGATTGAGCGAACTGTCGCTAAAGTATAACAATATATAGTTCGTGTCAAGCAATACGGTAGTATTCTTAAGAATTAAAAATTATTTCTACTAATTAATCCGCGCTTTGTCTAGAGCCTAAAGCCTAGTGCCTAGCGCCTAAAATATGTCCAAAATAATAGGAATCGATCTCGGTACGACTTATTCCGCCATGGCTTTCATGGAGGGAGGTCAGCCGAAAATTATTGAAAACGCGGAAGGATCAAGAACATTGCCTTCTATTGTTGCAATCTCAAAAACAGGCGAAAGATTGGTTGGTCAACTTGCAAAGCGACAGGCCGTCACTAACCCCAAAAACACTGTTTTTCAGATAAAACGTTTTATCGGCCATACTTTCGACGATCCCGGAGTACAGAAGGATATCAAGAATGTGCCCTTCGAAGTGCGAAAAGCGCAAAATGGCGGAGTTGAAGTTAAAATGTCCGATAAGTGGTATACGGCTGAAGAGGTTTCGGCGATGATTTTGCAGAAATTCAAGCAGGATGCTGAGGCGAGGCTCGGTGAAAAAATTACCGAGGCCGTGATTACCGTTCCCGCCTATTTCAACGATGCCCAGCGCCAAGCTACGAAGGATGCAGGAAGAATTGCCGGTCTTGATGTCAAGAGGATCATCAATGAGCCGACGGCGGCCGCTTTGGCTTACGGCTTCAACAAGAAAAAAGATGAAAAAATAGCTGTTTTCGACTTTGGTGGCGGAACATTTGATATTTCAGTTTTGGAAGTCGGCGATGATGTGGTTGAGGTTAAGTCGACCGACGGCGATTCGCATTTGGGAGGAAAGGACATAGACCAAAAAATAATCAATTACTTGGCTGACGAGTTCAAAAAAGAGTCGGGTGTTGATGTTAGAAAGGACGCTCTTGCACTTCAGCGTCTCGATGAAGCTGCGGAAAAGGCCAAAATTGAGCTTTCCACGGCTGTGGAAACCGAAGTCAATATTCCGTTCATCACTTCCGATGCCAATGGCCCCCGACACTTATTGATCAAAATTACTCGGGCGAAGCTTGAAGAATTGGCGAGTGAATTTATCGACCGAGCCATGATGATTACAAAAAGGGCTCTTGATAGTTCGCCTTTCAAGCTTGGTGAAATAAATGAGGTAGTTTTGGTCGGAGGTCAAACGAGGATGCCTGCCATGCAAAAAGCGGTAAAAGAATTTTTCGGTAAAGAACCGCACATGGGAGTAAATCCGGATGAAGTTGTGGCGATCGGGGCGGCTATTCAAGGTGGCGTTATTTCAGGTGATGTCCGTGACATCTTGCTTCTCGATGTTATTCCGCTTTCTCTTGGTATCGAAACTTTGGGGGGTGTTGCCACAAAACTGATAGAAAAAAATACGACAATTCCTTCGGCGAAGTCCCAGGTATTTTCCACCGCTTCGGATAATCAGACTTCAGTTGAGATACATATTGTTCAGGGCGAACGCGCCATGGCATCGGACAATAAATCACTCGGCAGATTCATCCTTGACGGTATTCCTCCTGCTCCTCGCGGCGTGCCGCAAGTTGAGGTGGCTTTTGATGTTGATGCGAATGGAATTTTGGCTGTAACCGCGAAGGACAAAGCCTCCGGCAAAACGCAGTCGGTTCGCATTGAGGCGCGTTCCAGTCTCTCCGAAAAGGATATTGAACGGATGAAAAAAGATGCAGAAGCCCATGGTGAAGAGGACACTAAAAAGAAGGAATTGGCGGAGGCTAGGAATTTGGCAGATCAGCTTTCCTATACTGCAGAAAAATCACTGAAGGATTACAAAGATAAAATTCCCGCTGATCTCTCAAAGTCTGTTGAAGATAAATTGGCGGTACTCAAAAAAGCCAAGGATGAGACAGATCCGACTTCTATAAAAAATGCTACTGAGGATCTTTCGCGAGAAATGCAGAAAATAGGTCAGCATATGCAAAGTAAAGATGGGCAGGGCGCCGAAAACAAACAGCAGGAAGAAAAGAAGGGCGACAAGGGCGAGGAAGGCAATATAAGAGATGCGGAGACAAAATAAAATAGAATCGAGAATCAGGAATCGTGAATTGATAAGAGGAGAAAGAAAAATGAGCATCTTCTGCAGAGAATACTGCGGAAGATGCTCATTGGACGCGGTTTAGAATTCATTTCCTTGCATATTCGGTCGCTAATGTTTAAAATGCCAAAACAATGTCAAAAGATTATTATGAATCGCTAGGTGTACCAAAAAATGCATCGAAGGAAGATATAAAAAAGGCCTTCCGTGTTTTGGCGCACAAATATCATCCGGACAAAAAAGGAGGTGATGAAAAGAAATTCAAGGAAGTAAACGAGGCGTATTCTGTGCTTTCCGATGATAAAAAACGGGCCGAGTATGACGCATACGGTCGTGTATTTAGCGGTAATGGCGGTCCCGGGCAAAATGCCGGCTTTGATCCGTCCTCAGGCTTTTCTGGATTCGAAGGTTTTGATTTTTCTAATTTTGCGCAGGGGTTTGGAGGGGAAGGAGGCGCCGGTTTCGATTTTGGCGTCGGTGATATATTCGGCGATATATTTGGTGGTGGACGGGGAAGCCGCGTCAGGAGGGGTCGTGATATTTCTATCGACATAGAGCTTTCTTTCGCGGAGTCGGTTTTTGGTACGGAAAGAAGGGTTCTTATCAGAAAGTCGATTGCTTGTTCACATTGTCATGGCGATGGCGGAGAGCCTGGCACTTCCATGAAAACTTGTCCCGTCTGTAATGGAAAAGGAAAGATAAGGGAGACAAAACGTTCTTTTATCGGTTCTTTTACTTCAGTTCACAATTGCGAAGAATGTGGGGCGACAGGTAAAGTTCCCGAAAAAAAGTGCTCGGTCTGTCAGGGTGCCGGAATTGTGCGAAAAGAGAAAGAAATTGTCGTCAAAATTCCCGCTGGAATTGAAAATGGTGAAATGATTAGGTTAGGCGGAGAAGGTGAAATGGTCGCCAAAGGAACACCGGGAGATTTGTACGTAAAAATTCATGTGAAAAAGCATTCCCAAATTACTAAGGATGGTCCGAATCTTTCGATGGATTTGCCGGTAAAATTGTCGAGCGCGCTTCTTGGAGATGAGTACAATGTGTCTACTTTGGATGGCGATATCAAAATAAAGATTCCGGAGGGTATTAAGCACGGCGAAATTCTTAGAGTTAAAGGAAAAGGCGTTCCTGTTGATCGTTATCACCGAGGAGATTTGTTGATAAGAATAAAAATCGATCTGCCGGCAAAGTTATCCAAAGAGGCAAAAAAGCTAGTTGAAGAGTTGAAGAAGGAAGGTGTCTAATGGTTTTTTGAAGGGGGGAGGCTTTAGGGTGGATGAATTTCTCTTTTAGAAAGACAAAAAAGCCGGACATACCGGCTTTTTTGTTTATTAATCATAGAAATGTTTTTTTCTGGCCGGTCTTTTTCGAAACTGTTCCAGGTCTTGCTTCCCCCAAGAAGTCCAGTCATGTCTCGTTTGGTAATGTCTCTCGATTAGTTCAGCTTCCCTCGAAAGTATCTCTGATAAATCAAAAGGGCTGAAAGATTGATACAACTGATCGTTTTGTGCACTGTAGTCGTTTATGTTTTCATTTGCATTTTCTTTAATTTCCGTTGACGACACTTCATTATCACGCATATTTTTTTGGTTAAATTGATAATTTAGCTTTTCGATTGGTAACGCAGATGCGATTACTCGAATTGATTAATAAATAGGCCGACGACGCCAGTAGGAGAGATTAACAATGAACAGTGAAAAAAAAGTGATAACCAAACAAAAACCCCTTAGTTGAGGGGTTTTTGTCAGATTCAATTTTGTTTTTTAATTGATTTGCAGTAATTCACGCAAGCGCGGTTCATCAAAACCCACGACAATTTCGCCGTCAATATCAATTACAGGCACTCCCATTTGTCCGGATTTTTCCACTGCTTCCCGGCGAGCGCCAAGATCGGCGGCGGCGTTTTTATCGGTGAAAGTTACGTGATTCTCCGTAAAAAAATCTTTTGCCATGTGGCAGAAATGGCAGGTCGGCGTACTATATATCGTGACTTTGTGCATGATTTGAAAAATTACTATTAATAAAAAATTAAATCGACTATAGCATTAATCTTGGGGTCAGTATTGGTGTAAGAATAACATATGCTTTGGCCTTGACGATTACTTTTGACGAGTCCCGACATTTCCAGTATGCGAAGGTGTTGGGATATGCAAGACATCGATACGTCCAAAATCGCTGAAAGGTCTGAAACGCAAAGCGTTTTATTGCGCGATAGTAGTTCAATTATTTTATAGCGGGTTTTGTCGCCAAGCACCGAAAAAGTATCGGAGAGATCCGGTCTTTCTCTGCTAATTGATTTTTTAATCTTTAAAATATGGCTTTGTTTAAGCATGTTGCGATATTTGCGTAACATTTAAAATAATACAAAAAGGTTGTCATAAAATCAACTTGTTATGATGAAATATCTACTGTATAGTTTTCAGCACTCAAGATTGAAATTAAAATTGCATATCAATGAACTTATTTATTTTTGGAGCGACGGGGGATTTGGTTCGCAGGAAAGTTGTTCCTGCTCTGCTTTCTCTAAATCATCCAAATTTAAATATTATTGCGCTCGGTCGAAGAGAGTTTACTGATTCAATGTATCAAGCTTTGGTTTGTGAAGACGACGAATGCCGGAAAAAATTTGAACCAAAATATTACAAAGTTGATTTTGGAGATTCCCTTGTGTGTGAAGATTGCGATAAGTATTTATCGAAAAATGAAACAAATTTATTTTACTCAGCTTTACCTCCCGGGCAAATAGAGGATGTTTTGAAATACGTTGGTCTGTTAAAAAAAGGCGGCTTCAAAGTTAAACTGCTGATCGAGAAGCCCTTTGGAACCGATTTGAAGCACGCTAAGCATTTGGTGTCGGTCATCGATCAGTATGGACTACAAAATGATTTATTTATATCGGATCATTATCTGTTTAAGGATGGGGTGCGAAAAGTAAGACCTCGGAGTTTCAGTAAATTTAAAATGGTCTCCTTAGAAGATGTCGGGCTCGAAAAACGCGTCGGATATTTCGATCGAATTGGCACACTGAAAGATATGATACAGAGCCATTTTTTAAACACAATTTTTCGCATTCTGAATGACAAAGCGGAGGAGTTTTCGGATTTTAAAGTTGATCATTATGTTCGCGGTCAATACTTGGGTTACGCAAAGGAGCTTGGCAAAAAAACAGAGACCGAGACATACGTATCTTTGGGCATAAAGACCAAGAATAAATATTTAGAGTTTATCTCGGGCAAGCGTTTTGACAGCAAATTGGGTTATATTGAAATCGATGGTAAGCGAACTGATTTTGGTGCAAGTAAAAATGATTATAAAAATGTGTTTTCAGGCTTTATTAATGATCTGCGCGGAGATTTTGCGACGATCGATGAATCTATTTTAGCTTGGGAAATCATTGAGAAAATTGAAATGAACAAAAAGCCTGTTGTATTCTATCCAATCGGCATGAGTTCGATACAGAGTATCCAAAATGGGCTATAACTTTTTTGTTAGACTTTGAACGCAGTTTTTTCTCGGGTTTTTTGCAAAATTTCACTTTTGATTCTATTCCGACTTAATTCGGATAAATCGTAATGTCGAGTCCTAATTAAAATGGTTGCAATATTGTTTCTAAAAGCGAATTGGCATAACATTAAATACTATCAACCAAAAAACAATGAATAAAAAGATGAAAATAGCGGTGTTGGGTCTTGGGAGGATGGGAGGCCAAATTGCACGAAGACTCCATAAAAATGATTTCGAAGTTTTGGCGTGGAATCGCTCACTAGAGCCGGTTGCAGAAATTCAGAAGAAAGGAATTTGGGCGACAAGCGATTTGTCGGAGCTCATGAACGCCATGCCGCCCCGGAAGAGAATTTTTTGGCTCATGTTGCCACATTCGCTTGTCGACGATTTTTTGTTTAGTGATAATTATTTGAAATCCTTTTTGAAAAGAGGGGATATCGTTATTGATGGTGGTAATTCTTTCTTCAAAGATACCGTTAGGCGTTCAAAAATTTTGGCCAAAAAAGGCATTTATTATTTTGACAGCGGCACGTCGGGTGGAATATGGGGAGAGCAAAACGGCTTTGCTTTGATGGTCGGTGGCCCGGCACCAATTTTTCCTGTGGTTCGTCCTATTTTCAAGGCTCTGTCTGGAGGTGATAATTTTGCCTATCTGGGAAAAAGTGGTGCAGGGCATTTTGCCAAAATGGTGCACAACGGTATCGAATATGGGATGATGGAGGCAATCGGTGAAGGTTACGCGGTTCTCCAAAAGAGCAAGTATGATTTTAACCTTGCGGATGTTACGAAGGTCTATCAGAAGGGCACGGTAATTAGAAGCTGGCTTATCGACCTCTGCGCGGACATTTTTAAAAAAGAAAACATCGAGGGAACTTTGGGACAAATAGGTGCGACGGGCGAGGGAGAATGGACGATCAAGACGGCAAAAGAGTTGCGAGTGCCAATTTCGGTAATCGAGCAATCTTTTAAAGTGAGAAAAGAATCGAGAAAAAGCAAAAATTGGTCGAGTTATTCAAACAAGATTGTCGCGCTTCTCCGCAAGCAATTTGGAGGGCACAAAATAAATTTAAAATGATGAATTTTATTCCTTGTATTGATTCAAAAAAAGGCGAAGCCGATTTGGGCGAAGCTTTGATTAAAGCACTAAAGTCGGGCAAGAGAACTCTCTGGACACTGCCGGGGGGTACAAATGTTCCAATCGCCAATTCGGTACTCAGAAAAATCAAAGAGATTTTGTCAGAGAGTGAGTTAAAGAATTTGGTCATTATGCAATGCGATGAGCGTTACGGTCCAAAAGGTCACAAGGATTCCAATTGGGCTCAACTTTTGGACTTGCATTTTCCCATAGAAAATATCGAAAATTACCCGCTCCTCGTAGATTTGCCACTTCTTCAAACTGCGGAAAAATACGGGGAAATAGTGAAGGAGCAATTTAAAAAAGCGGAAATTATAATTGGCCAATTTGGTATTGGTGCTGACGGACACATTGCGGGCATTTTACCAAAATCTCCGGCGCTTAAGGCGACAAAGCCTGTTGTTGGTTATGAAAAAGGAGGCGCATTTACAAGACTCAGCATAACGCCAAATTATCTATTACAAATTACGGAAGCATACGTTTTTGCTTTTGGTCCATCGAAGAGGGAGGCGATACAAAAATTGAAAAACAACAAAGAAAGCGTGGAAAATTTACCTGCGATTTTGTTTTACGAAATTCCAAAGGTTAATTTTTACACTGACCAGGTGTAATTTTGGTAATTTTGGTTTTGTGTAGATAAATATTATGTTTAGGGTTTCGTTAGCTCGGAAGTTTTTGGTGTGATAAAATGATTTCATGGAAATTTTTGTAAACGTGGTTTTTTCTTTTCTTGTGGCGTGCGGGTTGGTTATGGTTTTTGTGCCGTTTGTCCCGGCCCTTCTTTACATGCTTATTGTCACGACAATTTTTGCCGCGGTTGGCGGTTTTGGCGTTATAACGGTGAATAATTTGATCGTGCTTTCGGCGATAGTCTTAATTTCATTTTTGGTGGATACTTTGGCGGGAGTTATTGGCGCAAGATGGGGTGGCGCTTCGAAAAAAAGCATCGGTTTTGGCATATTAGGACTCGTCACTGGGCTTATATTACTTCCTCCCATTGGAGCCATAATAGGCTTATTTGTAGGCGTATTTCTTTCGGAAATTAGAAGTAAAAATGGCGAGGGGGCGCTTAAGGCGGCTTCCGGGTCTCTAATCGGGGCCTTGGCCGGAATGATAATCAATTTTTTTCTCGCTTTAACATTTTTTATACTTTTTATCGTGTTTTTGGCAAATTAATATTGGTTTCAACCACTCGTTTTGGATGTTTTTAAAAGTCTTTGCCAGAATTTTCACAAAAAACGTTAGTCGTATTTTTATAAGCATTGCTTTTTTCACGCACAAGCACGTGCGTGAGTACGCGCTTGACCAATTTATCTGAAGCGGCCTGTCTCTCAGCGCACACCGCGCGGGCAGGCGTGTTCGAAGAGGTGGGCCAGAATGTCGTGCCGCTTTTCTGCGGAGAGATGCTTGTCTGTGCTTTTCGCGCATGGACAAGTGGTTTCCTGTAAACGTGAAAGTGGAAGTGGTGGTAAAAGTAAAAGTAGAAGTGGATGTAAAAGTATAAGTGGTTTAATAATGTTACTATAGTAACATTATTAAACCACTTATAAGTTCCTTTTTTTTAGAAATACGTTCTTAAGTTTTTAGCTTGAATATGCCTCGAAGGTTTGACGGGAAAACATTTTTATTGGAAGCGGTCAGAATACCCCGTCCCTTTAGGGCGGGGATGAATGGCTACATAATAAATAGTGCGCCCGGTGGGGCGCTCATATCCAACCCGCCTGACGGCGAGGCAGGCAAAGTTTTCCCGGTGCCTCGCCTAATACCCCGCCGAGGTACCCCGAGGGAACCCCTTGGGGCGGGGATAGGACGGGACAAATTTTATTAAACAAAAATCGTCCGTTTCTTAGGGGCAAAAATACCTGCCCGCCAGGGCGACTAGCCGTAGGTGAAGGGCAGGGCGAATTTGACTGGGAGCACAGAGAACTCCCGGTGTTTGTGCGCCGAGATGAACGGGCACATAAGTGTAAGTACGAGCGCCTGCCCGCGCGTCTGCCTGTGCGTACACGCAGACAGGTACTCGCAGGCGGGGAGCCCGTTCTTCTCTAGAAAAGAACCCCCCGGTCTACGCGGTGCGGTTCCGATCCCTAACGCTCTGCGCTCCGTGCAAAATTTTTACTGCTTTATCGCAAGAGGAAGATTTGCATCTTCCGATGAGGGGAGAGGGGTTCTTTCGGGGCTGGTGGCGATTTTTTTTAATATCAAATCTTCGTCCTCCGTTATGGTGAACAATTCCAAATCTTTTTCGTCTATCGCTTTGTACGAAGAATAAACCGTGTCCTTAAGGAATGAATTCAGTTTCCCCCAATATTCATTACCAAAAAGAATAAGTGGCACTTTCGGAATTTTTCCAGTTTGAATTAGTGTCACTATTTCAAAAAATTCATCGAGCGTGCCATAGCCGCCCGGGAAAAAAATATAAGCTTCGGCCGCAAACGAAAGTGCGACTTTGCGCACAAAAAAATAAGAAATTTCTATTGTTTTCAAAGTGTACTTGTTTCGTTGCTGTTGATGCGGCAGTCTGATGTTGAGACCGACAGTTTTGCCTCCCGCCTCGAACGCTCCGCGGTTGCCAGCTTCCATAATTCCGCCCCCGCCGCCCGAAAAAATGGTGTACCCAAGCTCCTTGGAGATTCTTTCCGAAAGGTGTCTCGCTTTTTGGTAGTAAAAATCATTTTCAGAGGCTCTGGCCGAACCGAAAAAAGTTGCCGATTTCGGATATTTTTTTATAAACTCAAATGCATTTAAAAATTCGTTATAAATTTTGCGAAGTCGCCTATGCATCGCTTCCTGCATTTCTTTCCGTGTCATGGTATGAATCTCGAATTCGAACAAATCGTCTTTTTTTCTGTTGGGCATTTTAAATTGGTATAAAGTTAATGTTTTCGTTATTGTATAAGATACGTGCTCAATTGCAATTGAAGAGTGTCCAAAAAGTATGGCCGGTTCAAAATTTAAAATCGAAAATAAAATAAAAGGATGTCTTGGCCGCTCTGGTGTCGTCGAGACTCCTCATGGCCGGATTCTGACTCCGGCTTTTGTGGCGGTCGGCACTCAAGCGACTGTTAAATCTCTTAGTCCGGAACAGGTTGCTTCCGCCAAAGTAGATGTTGTTCTTTCAAATACCTATCACTTATATTTAAAACCGGGGCACGAAATTATTAAAAAGGCGGGAGGAATTCATAAATTTATGAATTGGAATTTTCCGACTATGACTGATTCCGGCGGATTCCAAGTTTTTTCGCTCGGTGCGGCTTATAATCGAAAGACGGGAAAAATTGTAAAATCCGTATCCGAAAATTCATCGAAAAAATTGGCGGAAAAATCCGAGGTCACTGAAATTCAAAGTATGTCGCTCGTCGATATCGATGAAGACGGGGTGAATTTTAAATCTGTTGTTGATGGTAGTATGCATCGGTTTACGCCGGAACGTTCGATAGAAATTGAGCACGCGATAGGGGCGGACATAATTTTTGCTTTTGATGAATGTCCTTCTCCGACTGCGTCTGCAGAATATCAGGACAGTTCTCTTCTTCGTACCTTAAGGTGGGGCGAAAGATGCCTCAATTTCCACAAAAAAAATGGTACGGGGGAGCAACAGCTTTTCGGTATAATTCAGGGGGGTAGAATTGAGGAATTGCGCCGAAAAAGCGCCAAACTAAGCCGTGAATTGGATTTTGACGGTTTTGGAATAGGCGGGTCTTTCGATAAAGAAGATATTGGAAATGCGGTTCGGTTTGTAAACGAGGAATTACCGGAAGAAAAGCCTCGGCATCTGCTTGGAATAGGCGAGCCAGCGGATCTCATTTTAGCCATCGAAAATGGCTGTGACACTTTCGATTGTGTTGCGCCGACACGCATGGCGCGAAACGGATCTATGTATTCACGCTCTGGGCGCGTCAACATTTTAAACGCGAAATTTAAAAATGATTTTTCTCCTGTTGAAGAAGGTTGCGAATGTTACACTTGCAAAAATTATTCTCGCGCGTATGTCGCGCACCTTTTTCGTTCGAAAGAAATGTTTGCGGCGACTTTGGCGTCTATTCACAATTTATTTTATATTTCAAATTTGGTGAGAAGTGCGCGAAACGCGATTTTGGAAAATAATTTTGCCGAATTCAAGAAAAGTTTTTTTGCAGGCGAATAATTTTAGTATTGAATTTAGTAAAGCAAAAAAAATTAAAAAAAAGCGCGTCTCTTGGCGCGCTTCGTTTGTTTATTTCTTTTCTCGCTCGGCCTGGCGGCCGAGATCCATGAGTGTGAAAATTCTCTGCTTCAGTGAGTGCGTGTTTAGCGCGGCGTTTGGTATCGGCACTCTTGTTCGTCGATTTATTCGGGACAGCAGAGCTTCCACAAGTTCGCGGTTATTCAAATCAGATACATTGAGAGGTTCTTCAGCTTTCATTTTGTGCTCGGGAGGTCTGTTTTTAAAGTTATCACGATGTTCTAAAAGCGCAAGTGGTTTGGGTCATGCTCAGCGCACATCATTATAGTATTTTTTCGCGTTTTTTTTCTTTTTTTCACAAAAAATTCAGATTTTTGCGCACTGTTCTAAAATACGGCTTTACATCAACGTATAATTACCATTTCTTCTCCACAGGTCTGTTTGGGGGCATTTGGCAAATACGATATAATTTAAGACACGAAAGGGTATTTTGGGGAGAGTTCAATTGCAGTTTTGCGGAAAAAGGATTTCAGACTGTTTTTTCTCTGTCGCGTGTATGGTTATTGGGGTTAAAAATCAAGCCTGGAAATGGTTTATAGAAAAAACCGATTTGTAATTTTAGAGAAATTACTTGCCTCTCTGATAATTCTGACACTTGTTGTGCCGGGAAGTGTTTTTGGCGCCCCGGGTATTCCGAACATCATTAGTTACCAAGGCCGTTTGACGGATTCCGGCGGTAATTTGCTGGGAAGCGCTTCGGGCACCACATACTATTTCAAGTTTTCAATTTGGGATAATCCCACAGTAGCTTCCGGCACCAGACTTTGGCCGTCGGGCAGTCCTGGAGTGACAACGACCACCGTTCGGTCCGGAGTTTTTAATGTCAATCTAGGGGATACGGGTAATGGGTATCCCGATGCGCTTGATTATAATTTCAATACAAACAACGCGGTTTATCTTCAAATCGAAGTTTCCGCCGATAACGTTACCTACGAAACTTTATCACCAAGACAAAGAATCACTTCAACTTCTTTTGCCGAACTTTCCGGGGCGGTTTCCGGCACGGGCTCTTCTTCGTTCGGCACAACAAATCCGATAAATAATTCCGTCATTTCAGTTGAGGCCACTTCGACAAACGCTGTCGGAGCTACAATCCGCGCCATTACGGGGCAAACCGCAAATATTTTTCAAACGCAAGATTACACTGGTTCCAATTTGTTTTATATAAACAGCACGGGGGGCATCTTTGCTTCTTCGACTCTTCAAGTAACGGGGGCATCGACTCTATACGGCGCGCTGACTGCTACCGCCGCGACATTCAGCGGAAATGTTGGCGTTGGTACCACTTCGCCATACGCAAAACTTTCGGTTGTCGGTGAAATCGTAGGATCCCACATCACCGCGACTACAACGTCCACGTCCACCTTGCCGCGACTGACTTCAGTCGGAATTTCTACCGATTGGCTCTGTCTTGCCGGGGATTGTCAGACATCATGGCCACTTGGTGGCGATTCGTCTTCATTTTCCACTACGTCGGCCGATTATTGGGGTGCAAAAGGCAGTTGGATCGCCGGCTTGTTTGTGGCCACAACCACAGCCACTTCGACTTTTTCTGGAGGAATTGAGTCTGGCACCAAGATAGCCGCGCCGTATTTTAATGCAACTTCGACAACGGCGACGAGCACGTTTGCCGGGGGGCTTAAAGTTTTGAATGGCGGAGTGCAAATCGCGACGATGTTGGGTTGTAATACTGGCTCTGTACTTGAGACCGACGCCTTCGGCAATCTTCAGTGTGGCCTGGACGCTGGCGCGGCCGGAGTTGTTACTTCGGTTGCGAATGTCGACGGCACTTTGACCATTTCTCCGACTGCCGGAGACGTCGTCGCGTCTCTTAATCTTGGAAATTCCAATACGTGGACTGGGGTGCAGACGTTTACAAGCGCGTCATCAACAATGTTCGCCGCGGGAAACGCCTACATGGGTTCAACCACAGCCGGCCGTCTCACAGTCGGCACATTTATCGCCACATCATCCGTTTCTCTCCCTTCAGGTT
>Ga0209542_10006057_pt1 | contig 23773 bp, 37 predicted proteins | sample RifCSPhighO2_01_FD_184028 | JGI IMG/M metagenome (GOLD analysis project Ga0209542, IMG submission 184028) | Soil microbial communities from Rifle, Colorado - Rifle CSP2_plank highO2_0.1 (SPAdes) (version 2) | ecosystem: Environmental > Terrestrial > Deep subsurface > Rock core/Sediment ...
AACAAGAATTTCTTATTGCTTCAAGCATATAAAGAACAGAAGTTCCAGTAGTTTCAATGGTTTGAATAGAAGCCGAGAAAGAATGGCCCACGTGGCTCTGGGCAGATGTGTTGATTATTAAATGAGGTTTAATTAAAAAAAACTGTTTATTTAAAAAAGAACAATCTGTTATATCTCCTTCAATAATTTTTATATCATTAATAATATTTTTTAAATTTTTTACTTCTCTATCGGTTGAACGATATTTGATTAAGCACCAAACATCAAAACCTTCTTGAAGCCAACGCTCACAAGCGTAAGAACCTATTTGCCCGGAACCAGTTATTAAAACTCTTTTTTTCATATTATTCTCACAAGTTCGCGTCTTAATGACCACTCTACCATGAAGACAGATTTTAAATCGCTAATCGAATAAAAACAATATAAATGAAATATTGCCTCTGGCCGGGGGCCATCTTTAATTTCTAGACATAAAAAATATATATATAATTTTTTATTATTTTTAGATTTAAAAATATCACCCTTATTGTAATTTAACATATATCTCGTCAATTATTTCGGCGCTTGCTGATTTTATAATTCTCAAAGTTTTAGGGTTAAAAAATATATAAACGGTTCCAAATTATAATCATTATTGATATAATAATCTTTGAAATAATCTAATTTTAAAACAATTAAAGGAGAATACGCTGACGTTAATTTCCTTCTAATCAAATCACCTCTTTTAAATTTATGCCTGGTCATAAAATCTTAACGTCATTCCAATCTATCACAGTTAAATCGTCCAAAAACCATTTTTCTACCTTATTTCTTGTTAAATTAAATACTTTATAGGTTGAATCGAATTTTATACCCTGAAATATAACATATTTTTCAATTTTAAAACAAACCACGACATCAAAACTATCCTTCAAAATAGAACCAATTTTTATCTTTTTTAATAGAATATTTTTTAAGTTGTCCATTCATTTAACCAATCATCTTCTGCTTTAATTACTTCTTTTTCTTCTGGATAGAGTTCTATATAATCACCGGGTTTTAAATTCTCAATACGTAATGGGTTTTTGATTAAATTTCCGTCTTCGTCCATTAATAGTTTAAATCCAAGAGCGTGAGCTGTTTCTTCTATACCTAAAGGAATTGTTCTGTGTTTATTTTTTTCAACCATCATATCATAGTCTAAAATTTCATAATATCGCCAATCATCAAATTTGGGAGCAAAATATTCCCCCATTAATATATTATTGCGGCAACGGGCATTTGTTCCTTTCGTGTTGTATATAACAGCAGAAGGAGGAATTATTGGAACAAGGCATTTTAAATTTTTTATGAAATCATCTGTTTCTATTAATTTACGAACTTTATGAAGCATATGAGTTTCAGAATTTAATTTTTCACCTTCGTGCGCATCATTCACCTCATTCCAAAATTTTATTTTATCAATGACTTTTCTACTATACATAACGCTTCCTGCGCAAGAAATTGGGGGACGCTGTAAATCAAACACAAACCTAAATTTGTCTCCGACAATTTTTCCATATCTGCCCGAGACGTTTCTTGATTTTCTTTGGGCGTCGATCATTATACACCCAATTTCGTCGTGGTATTCTTGAAAAATATTTTTATAATCGGTAAGCCATCGACTCAAAATAAATTGTTCATCTCCTTGAAGAGGAAGAAGAAAATCTCCCTGGGCTTCGCGAACAAATTGATTGAGCGACCGGGCGAATTCATTATTTGGCGAACGGACTTTGTTTCTTATGACTTTTGTGTTTTTATTTTTTTCAAGTTCGTTGAGAAATTCTATCGTTCCTATTTCACAGGAAGCATTATCTATTATGAAAATTTCATACTTTCCTTCATAATCTTTAATAGAATTTAATAAAGATTTATAACAACTTCTCAAATAAAAAAATCTATTACAATTTGTGAGAGAAAAAGAAATTTTTGAATTCATATTATTTTCCTAATCATTTCTTTAAAATCTTGATCAATAAAAAGAATTTGTCCATTTTTAATATTAAAAATTTTTAAAAAAACATTTTTTCTTTCTTTATATTTTTTGTTGGAAATTATTACAACAGTATTTAAACCATTAATACATTTTAATGAATAATTTAAATAATTTGTTCTATATCTTACATCTCCTTGTAAGTCCGGAAAAACTTTTAACAAATCACCTTTTTTAAAATTTTTAAACATCATTTAACCTCACGGCCTCTTTTAACCATCTACTGTCAATCAGCAGAATTTTACCCGCAACAAAAACCCAATTCCATCCATATTCACTCTGGTTATTATTATATTTTTTAAGAAATATAATTTTCTGGTTTCCTTTTAAGGAAATAAATTTAAAAGTAAAATTAAAACCTGGCAAAAATCGAACTGTTCCTTCAAAATCAGGAAAAACTTTTAATAGAATTCCAGATTTAAAAGTTTTCAAAAAAAATTCCTCTGAATTATTTAATTTCATTTTAGGACCTTACATAAACCTTCTCTATTAATCCAAGATGAAGAAATTCTGGCCATTCTTCCATTTATAAAAACAAAATTATAATAATCACCATGTTTCTCCAGAAAAACTAAAATTTGGGGTTTTGTAAATGAAAACATTATACTATTTAAATCTAACAATCTTAAGGTGCCACGTTCATCGGGTTTTATTTTTAATAATTGACCTTTTTTAAGGTTTTCTGGCTTCATTTTAAATGCTTTCTTTTAATTCTATCACTTTTAAGCCATGAACTCGAAATATATAAAATCCTTCCATGACAACAACAACATCTCCAACCGGTGCCTAATTCTTCCAAAAGAATTAGAACTTGCGCACCATCAAAAACAATACATTCCATGTCGGGATATTCTAACTTATTTAGAAATCTAACACTTCCGTGCTTGTCGGGAAAAATTTTTATAAGACTTCTAAACTCAAACATTATTATTTTTGAAGCCTTCTATAATATCTTCAAAGATATCATCAAGAGAATATTGGAGACGCCAGTTGGGGTAGTGAGATTGAAATTTATTCATATTAGAAATATAAATGCGGTGGTCACCTTTCCTGATTTCATCTCTATATTCATAAATCATTTTTTTCCCAGTAATATTTTCGGCTTTATCAAAGGCTTCCATAATAGAAATACTATTACTTCGCATTCCTCCAATATTAAAAACTTCACCCTTGACTGGGTTTTCTATAATATTTTCAATTATTTTTACAACATCAGAACTATGAATATTATCACGAACTTGTTTCATTTTATATCCAGCAACGTTATATTTCCGTCCAACTACATTACATTTTATAAGATAATTCAAAAAATTGTGTTGTTCGGTGCCCGCGGCGCGCCCTGTTAAACATCCTCCGCGCAGGCAAGCAGTATTTAGATTAAAGTATTTTCCCGTTTCCTTTACATATGTATCCGCGCTCAATTTTCCGGCACCAAATAGAGAATGTGTTGTATTTTGAACTCTTAATGTCTCATCTATACCATTAATATATTTTGGATCGTCAAAATCAAATCTCGTTTCAAGTTCTTTAAAAGAAATATCATTAGGAGCATCTCCGAAACATTTATTAGTAGACATAAACACGAAAATACTATCTTTTGAACAATATTTTCTAAACGCTTCCAACAAATATAAAGTAGCAGTTACGTTTATTTCAAAATCAATAATAATTCCATCATTATCTTTTTCTAAATCGGGCCACAAATGTGCCGGTTGCGCGGCCGTGTGAATGACAGCGTCAAATTGCTCTTTTTTAAAGAGATTTTCTATAAATTCCCTATTTCTTATATCTTCATCAAAATGAAAATAATTGAATAATTTTGACAATTCTATTATATTTTTTGAAACGTCGCCGTCATCGCCGTAAAAGATTTTTCTAAAATTTTTATCAATCCCATAAATTTTATTATTTTTATTTTTAGAAAAATATTGAACTGAATTAAATCCTATTAAACCGGCGCTTCCTGTGATACAGATCTTCATTCAAATTCTCCTTCTTTAAAAAACGAAAACAACTTCACTCCTGTCTTATAATAAATCTTTTCTTCACTATTTTGGCCACGATCAATTACACAAATCGCTAAAGATGGTCTTAATGTTGTTTCTGCTTGAAGTCTATAAACTGAATTAATTAACGAGTTCCCGCTAGTTAAAACATCGTCAATTATAACGATCGGAAAATCTTTCGATATATGACCAACAATTTTATTTTTTATTCCGTGCTCTCTATTTTCTTTTCTAATATAGAATGGAAAAACATTTTGCGAAGATTGCGCAGAAATAAGCATAGATAATGGAATTGCCCCGCTTTCTAATCCTCCAACATGAAATCTATTATTTTGAAGATTTTCTGCTATTTCAAAATATAGAATTTTTCCTAAATCTATAAAATATTCTGGCATCAAACATAATCTTTTTATATCAAAATAAAAAGTTGAAGAAATTCCAGAAGAAAGTTTAAAATCTCCTTCTTTTATCGCACAATTTTTTATTATTTGAGATAATCGTTTAATATTCTCATGACGAGATTTAGAGTTTTCAAACATTAACAATTTAAATACCCATTACATCACAATAATTTGAAAAATTATCATCATCAAATTTAATATATAAAATCTTTTGATTATGAAAAGAATAAACTTTTGTGCTCAATTTATTCGAGCGTCCTTCCAATTTTTGAGAGCGACGCAATACAATCATTTTTTGATTGTTAGGCAATCTTTCACAAAAATCGTAAGAACCATATTTGTCAAAGAACAAAGTAAGATTAAATTTGCTCTTAATTATCATTCCAGGCATTAAATTTGACATTTTCATTCAAAAATCTCTTTTTTTAAATTCAATTCAGAGAAACAATAACCAACGTCTTGATCTTTTTCAAACCTAAAAAATCCTACGACATTTTGTTCGAAAATAAAAAATTTTATTTGATGACAAAGATCGATATTTTTTGCTGGTTCTAAAATATTAGAAATCGCCAAACATTTTGAATTTTTATTGATAATTTTTTCATTAAAAGGAGTTTCGTTAAATAAAACGAGATTTACTTTAGATTTTAAAAGTTGCCCTTTTTTGATGTCGCAAAATCTCATTTTTTAAGAACCTCTTTAAAGAAAGACCAAAAATACTTTCTTGTCTCCACTCCCATTCCAATAAATAAAATTCTATTAAGACTTAAATCATAAACCATCATGTCAGAAATTTTAAAGAAATAAGGATTTTCTTTAAAATCTTTCAAAATTATAAATTTTGTTCCTTCTTTAATTCTTATCCCGGTTTGATCTATAATACTTTCATAAAAAATTAAAGGGTCTATTGTTTCTAACATCACTCCAGACTTAATTTCAAATTTTTTCACTTAAAACCTTTTCCAGAATTTCTATATAAGAACGCGCCATATTTTTAATATCAATGTCAGAATTGTCCGTCTTTTCCATTACGACCATTTCCCTCTCGAAGTCAAGATCAGGAGGACTATTAAGGTCAATAGGGGTAAAATCGTAAGGGATATCCTCTATAATTGTCGCTGACGTGCCACATATTTCAATCGTTCCCCCTATTGAGGGACAAATTATATGACATCCACAAGCTCGCGCTTGAATTATAACATTCGAACAATGCTCGTGATAAAACAACGCCAAAAAATATTTTGAACGCTTAAAAAGTGATAATAAATTATACCTTGGCAAGTGTCCAACATAAAAAATTCTATCGTGATCTATTTCATAATCAGGATTAGCCCCAGCAATAATTAAACAATCTTTTTCATTTGAATGTTCTAAAAAATATCTTACATTCTCTTTTAATCTTTTACGGGGGCGCCAATCACTTGCCGTTGCCCACACATTTTCAAATTTATCTATTAAAGAATTTTGAATTGGAGAAATTTTTTCTATTTCCTCTAAATCCTCTCCATTATGAATAATGAATTGTTTTTTATGCTCCCAAAAAAAAGAATTTATCAATTTTTTGTCAAATTCACTTTGAATTATAACAGCATCGGCCAATCCATAAGTCTGTTTAATTTTTTCATTTTGAAGAAAATAATTTGATTTTATATCATAAAATATGCCATCAAGTCTTTGAACTATTGGAATATTTTTTATATGACTATCTTTTTCTATAAAAACTAATTCAATTTCAGAATTTTCTGAAGATATTATGTGCCCTTGTTTTTTTAACTCCAAGGCGAGGCGAAGACCGGCGCCGTTCGGGCCGGTGTGGGATTGATAATTTACTCCAGTTAATTGAATTCTCAAACTAACAACTTTTCTTTTATTGAACGGGCTATTTCTTCATTAAATCCAGGAATATTTTTTAGAAAATCTAAATCAACTTTATCAACATCGTCAATAGTTTTAAGTCCAGAACTAAACATTGATTCTAATAAAATTTCATTATTAATTCCTAGTTTTGATAGTTGCTCAAATGAAGATTTTTTATCTTTATCATATTGCCAGCGTGGGAAAACTTTAATTTTCCAGCCAATTAATTTTGACACTAATTTAACATTAGAACCATTTTTGCCGAGCACCAGAGGAAAATCTTCATCCGAAACAATACATTCCATTATTCTATTTGTTTTATCGACAATAATTCTGTTTGGCTCAATTGGTTTTAGACTATTACATAAAAATTTAACATCGTCGTCGTCCCAACGAATAAGATCAACTCTTTCTCCGCGAAGTTCTCTTGAAACTGGTTTTATTTTTAATCCAGCCAAACCAACGCAAATAGAAACAGGATCAATTTCCGGTTTTCTTGATGAAACAGCGATTTTAGTTCTAACTCCCGGAATTCTAACAATAGATTTTATTTCTACGCTTTTTTGATATAATTCAGAAACTTGTTCTTCAAGAAGACTTGAAACCAATTCTGGTTTTGATCTTGAGACGATAACTTGAGGATATGATTTTTCTGTAACATCCTTTATAAGGAGTTTATATCCTTCATCTTTTTTATAATTGTCTTTTGAAGACTGATCACTTTTTAAAAGTATTGCTTCTGTCGAACCTATATCAAAATAAATACTTTCTCCAACAATTCGTTTAACTTTACCATTTATAAGTTGGCCTATTTTTGGCAGAAATTCATTTATAACATTTTTCTTTTCTTCAATATGAATTCTTTGATTTAAGACTTGTTTTGCTAAATTAGCAGAAATTCTAGTTAGTTTATCTTTTGGAATAACTAATCCAATTTCATCTCCAATTTCACAACCCGGATCACTTTCTCTTGCTTGCTCTAAGGCAACTTCTTTTTCGTTAGAGGGATTTTCTACAACTACTCTAAAATCAAAAATTTTAAAATCTTGTGTATCTTCATCAAAATGAACTTCAATTTCTTTATCATATCCGCAGGCTTTTCTGGCCGCAGAAAATAAAACAGATTTAATAAGTTCTACAACTTCTTGTTTTTTAAGATTTTTTTGTAAAGAAATCGTATTAATTAATTCATTTAATGAAATTTGCTCTTCTTTTTTAGTTAAGACCCTAGGCATAGGAATATCCCTTCTTTGAGGAATTAGAGCACTTAAACAAGAGCGGGTCAAGGAAGAAAATTATTTGATAAATCCGCGAGCATATAGATAACGAACATTTCTCAATTGCTCGCGCTCATTATAATTTCTTTTATTTAAAGGAATTGAACAAGAATTTAATTTATACAAATAACATACTTCGTTTATATATTTTACTTTTTCTCGCGCCAAATAAACCATAGGGATCATGAGGAACCTATCATAGCCGCGGACTATAGAAGAATTGTCTGGTCCTAAAAAATTCTCTTCTTTTATTTGTTTTAAAAGAGTAGATTTAAAACTCCTAAAATGCGAATAACGCCATTCATCATAATAAGGATTGCGCCAACTTTCCGGAAGTGGTTTGCTATAATTCTGCCCGTTTATATCACATTTATTTGCTGAATAAACAATTTTATTGCCTTCTTCGTATGCCGAAGAAAATATTTCAAATACTTTATTATTTATAAATTCGTCGTCTCCATCAATAACACCAACCCAAACATTTTCATCTTCTTGATATTTTTTTGCTTCTCTTATAATATTTTTAAGAGCAAAACATTTTTCTTTATTTTTTATAACTTCAAATCTATTGTCTCCAGCAGTTAGATTAACAGCCACTTGATAAGAATTGTCCGTTGAACAATCGTCAATTAAAATATGCTTAAAATCTTTTTGAGATTGGGATTTAATAGAAGAAATAAGATTATTTAAATTTGGTTCGGCATTAAAGAGTGGGGTTATGATTATTGGTTTCATTTTAGTTTTCCTATCCAATCTTTCATCACGCCTGGATGATTTCTATTACATTGTATATGTGGGACATTTTTGTTCAAATCTATAGGTTGGTGTGCCACAAAACCCCCTAGTTTATTTTCAATTTCTTTAGCGCGTTCATTTATTTCTTCTTCTGTAATAGAAGACCATTTTCTTCCGGGGAAGAACATATTGTTTTGCTCTAGATCGCCCTCGGGAAAATTAAACAAGTTTTCCCAACTTTGTTGCCACTTATATCCTTTTTCAGAATTTGTTTTATATCTCATCATTTTATCTTTTAAAGAAAACCAACTATAATGAAAAATACAAGGTAATTCATTTATAGCCTGATTATACCAATTTTCATATTGTTTTAGAAAATTCAAATCTCCATTTTGACCTTTCCGTCTTAAATCATCAATATCTTGAGTATAAAATGTTGCCCAATTAATTGCTTCATAAGTATTTAAATGAATATACGAACATCCATCATCAGCATAAGGAATTGAATATAAATTTCCTTCTTTATCAAATTGACGACACTCTTTTCTTATTCCGTGGGTAATATAATGAGCATTTTTTGTCATTCTTGTTTTCCAACAATGTATATCACTCCTAGTTTTATTTTTTCCGAAAAATTCTATTACTGGCAAAGCCAGCATATCAATTCCTTTTGGAAATAATTTTACTAAATTTTTGATTTTTTTATAATCATCTTCATGAACCACTTCATCAATATCTTGTTGCCAACAAAAATCTCCTTCACAAAAAGTTCTTGTCATCGCTTTCGATCGACCATCTATTAGAGACCACCTTGGTTCTGAATAATCAAATTTATATTGTTTTAGTTTTAATTTATTTTCATTTTTAAAATGATCTTTTATTTTTTCAAATGTCCCATCTGTCGAACCGCAATCCAAAACAACAACTTCATCGCAAAATCCAAATAAAGAAGTTATACTTTCGATAAAAGGATAATTTTGTTCAATACAGTTTAAAACTGTTGTATATCCTGAAATAGTTGGATTATATTCCATCGATAATCTTATACTCTGCCAAAATCTTTGACGGCTCGTATACAGATAACTTTCTGTATCTAATAAATCATTTGACTTAAACCATTCTTCTGAATGGTGCTGGACATTCTCGTTCAAAATTAATTCACAATTTAATAGTTTAGCCTCAATGGTTGTCCGCGGCGCCGTATCACTTCCGGGCGGTAAAAATACAAACCCTTTCGCTTTCGCAAATTCTTCAAGCATTAAGTTATAGGACAATCCTCCTATTTTTTTATATTTAATATTATTTTTTAAACAATAATCTTCTGCTTCTTTTGTTCCTTTTATCCAAGAAGGACTATCTTGAATGATATAATAATCTTCTTTTTTATCTCTATATTTTTCCCGCAGAAATTTTATCTTTACAAAAAATTCATCATCAAAAACAGAAGAAAGAACCATATTTTCTCTTTCCTCTAAAAACGGAAAAGTTTTATGATGAATTTCCATCTGTCTTTCCGACATCCAAAATAGTGATTTTGCTCCATAAAAAAAACTTGAAACAACTTTTCCATTTATTTCATTATAACAATTACATTCAATTCCTTCTATTTCTTTATGTTTTTCAAGACTTCTATATTTACAAAACTTATAATCGTATTCAATTATGCTGTATTTCAGATTAGCAATAATAGTAGGAATTAAATTTCCATCTATATTTGAAAAATTACCAAATATCCAATATTTATCTACATTTTTTTCTAATAAATTAATATTAATATCTTTTGAATGAAGTTTAAAAAAACTAAAAGGACAAGATTTTAAAAGAGCTTCTGACGTGAGTTCGGCGCCGCCGCTATAATCCTCAATAAACATATCAGATACAAAAATAACTTGTGTTTCCGGCGGAATTTCCAGCGGAACAAATTTTGTTCCAAATATATTCTGATTAAAATCTATAAAACTCACTGAAATTTTTCTCCTATTTTAAATTTTTCTCTTGACAGACATTTATAATCAGGCACAATAGATCCACTTTTATGTTGTTTTTGATTATAGTGTATAAATTATATTAATTTATCTATTTTTACTGTTCGTGTTTTATTTAATGTAATTTTATTATTATATATATTATTCTTGTTCTGAAGTGTTACTTCTCTTACTAGATCTAGTAGAAACTTTCTTTCGTCCTCTCTTTTTCGGACGACCCTTTTTAGTTTTTCTTTTTTTGGGTGCAGTTGATTTTTCTTTATTATCTTCAGTTAAAATTAAATCCTCTTCAACATCTTTTAAAGAGATCTCAATTTCATCAAAAATATCAAAAATTTCTTCTTCAATATGATCTTCAATATCAAGATCATTATCTGATGATGTTTCAGTAAAAACTTGAACGTTTCCTGTTGGAGAAACTTTTATTTTTTCAAATTCTCCATTTTTGCCAATTTGATAATTGTCAGATTGACTTAATCCTTTTTCTTCTAGTTCTGCTCGTAATTGTCGTCTGGTCATATTTTTTAATTCCTTTTGTGATTGATTTTCTTCATTGATTATAAATGATAATTTTTTTATTGTATCAATTTTACTCTGAATATGTCTTAAACATTTTCTTAATCTCTTTCCAGCAGATTTATTTTTCTTACTTATCAGTTTATATAAATTCTCTTCACAAAATCTGTATAAGAGTTTTATTTCTGACCACTCGGCTATACATTTTATTTTATTGTCAGTTCCGTCAATTTTTTTACCGCTTTGTTCCGATACTGGGATATTAAGAGCCTGACGATTTCCCCACGTATTTTTTTTCATTTTAGAGATTTTCTAAAATCTTCAGGAAACAATTCTTTATTTTTTTCATAAAAGTATTCCCAGTTTTCGTCAAGTATATATGTTATTGCGTAATCATTTTCATTTCTTATGCTACGGCCAACCGCTTGAACAATCTTTTTAATTGTTGAAAACGCATACCACTTTTTTTGTTTTTTCATTCTTGCTTTATTAAATTTATCCCCCAAATAAGGAAATGGAATTTTACATATAATTTGGAAACGACTTAAATTATCTTTAAGATCGACGCCCTCGTCCATTGAGGGAGAGACAAGCACAGTCGGCTCTAGAGTAGCCTTGTGAGCCTCTAGGATGGCCTGTGAGCCATTATTTTCTTGGATGAGTAGTCTCGGATGGTTTGGTAGAAAATTTTTAAGAAAGTTTAAAATTTTGAACGAATGTGTGTGGATTACACCTTTCTCTTTTTTGTGAATTTCTAATATTTGTTTAATCATTTCTCCTAATTTTGGCAATGTATTATCAATTTCGTTTATAGACATTTTCCCGACTGGAAAATAAAGAATTGGTTTTTGATTTACGCCAAAAGGAGAAGGAATATCTATAAATTCATAATCTGTTATGCCTAAAGACTCGGCAAAAACATCTTTATCAATAATGGTTGCCGACATTAAAAGAACTTTTTTTGCTTCCGCGAACAAAACACTTTGAGCATATTTTTCTACCGAAATTGGTTTAAATTGAATTTTTCTTTTTCCGTCATCATTGATATGATTTAAAATCCAATCATCTTTATTATAGTTAATATGAAAATCTTTTATTTTCCTTAAATATTCAGAAATTCTTTCTTTTTCTGCTCCCATTCCAGTTAATCTTAATATTAAATTTTTATTATTATCTATTTTTTCAATTCTACTAACAATTTCGGTTAAATTATCTAATTTCTTATTTAGGTTGGGATTAAATACATTTTTAATCCAGTCGATAGTTCTGATTGAAGTGTTTATTTTATCAAAAGACGGAAACTCTAAATTAAGAACTTTTTGACAAAAATATTCACTTATTGTTATTTCAATAAATTCAGACAATTTTTGTTCAATAGTGTGAGCCTCGTCAATTACGAGAAATTCTTTCATTATATTTTTACTTTTTAATAAAGATAAAAGAAAAAAAGATGAATTTGTAACTGCTTCCCCAGAAGTCAAAAATTCTCCGCGCCTTTTTATATATTCACAATTATGATTACAGTTTCTAGAAAATGGAGTATTCGGAGGTTGCGTTTTTAATAATGCTCGTGCATCTTTACAATTAACTTTGCCTTTAAAATAAGAACAATTATAATTTGAACTAGAAGACAAAGAAACCATTTCTCCGTTCGGAGGGCAAAAATCTTTTTCATATTGTGCTTGAAGAATTTTTTGGGTTGTAATAAAAACAGAGCCGTTAAGTCCAGTTCTGTTTTGGAGATAGCGACCTGTGGTTAATGCGAGCGCCGATTTACCGCATCCTGTCCCAGCCTGTAAAATAACAAATTTTTTGCGTTCAAAGGCTTCAAGAATTTTTTCAATGGCAAAACTTTGCTGTTCCCTTATTTCCTCAAAAGGGAAAAATTCTTTGAAATCAAAGGTCATTTTTAACCTATTGTTTTGTCGGCGATGCCTATTTTTATCGCATCTTCGGCGGTTAGATAAAAATCATGTCCTTTGGACATTAATTTTTGAATTTCTTTATACGATTGTCCAGTTTCTTTAGCAAGCAATTTGTCCATTTGTTCTTGAAGGCGTTCCATTTCTTTTTGTTCGTTTCGTTGTTCAAAAACATTTCCAGAACTGCCCCCCCAAATAGGATGGATCATAACTCTGGCATTTGAACCGATCAATCTTTTGTTTTTTTGACCCGCGGCCAAAATGAGAACAGAAGCACTCATAATTTTACCGAGGCCAACAGTCAAGACAGGACATGATATAAATTTCATAGCGTCATATAGGGAAAACATTGAATCGATTTCTCCCCCATAAGATGAAACCACTAAATGGATTGGTTTTTTAGGATCTCTTTTTGAGAGAGAAAATAATTGTTGTATAACATTTGAGACAGAATATTCTGTCATATCACTTGATAGATAAATTATTCTATCTTCTTCGCCGGAAGAATGAGGAATGATTACACTTTGATAATCTAAATCATTTTTATATCGGTTTAAACGCCGCCCCAAAACTTTAACCTCTTATGTGATTAATTTATCTTCTGGTAATCCGCTGTCTGTAAAATCAGATGAGTTCGCATTTTGTATTTCTTTAATTATAGAAGAAATTCTATTCATATGAGCATTATTTTCAAGATTTAGGGATAATAAATACATTACTTGAAGTATTTGGTTTTGAGATACTCCAAAATCTAAAATTTCATTTACTATTTGGCGACTTTTTATTTTTTCTTCAAATTCTTTTTCTATAAGAGTTTTTCCATATTTTTTATCATTCATTTTATTTCACCTTTATTGAATGAAATTATCACAAATTATGACCTTTACTTTAAATTTATTTTTATCTTGAATTTCTAATATTTTCAAGTGTTTTTTTTCGCCAGAAGTTTTAGAATTTAACTTAAGTTGTGTTCCCCATAATTCTTCATCTAATATAAATTCTGCTTGCTCCCAAATGTATAAATCTGTAACTTGATTATCTTCCAATATAAAAGAAAGTTCTTTTGGAATATTTGATTTTAGATCTTTTATCGATAGTTCTGGAATATTCTCATCTCCCGAACTTATAATTTCTGACTTAAAAGTATCAAAAACTCGGTGCGCCAAAGAACAATTTGGACAACGAATCATTTTTTCAATTATTTTATTATTTTCATCTATAATTGAAAACACTGGAAATTTATGAAAAATTGGTTCCTCCATCTTTTTAAATTGAGGAAGAATACAATTACACTCAACGAGGTGTATAATGTAGTCTCTTTTAGTCATTCAATTTTTTTGAAAATTTGGCCATCGCTTCGTTTAGACCGTGCGCACTATTATTGAAAGCCTGATCGACAGAGTCTCTAATAAGCACACTCAATCCCGGAAGTTTTTTATCATCTATTGTTAATTTATGTTCTCGCACAGCGAGAACCAAATTTTCAACGACAGTAGATTTTATACTTTCTACTATGACTTTAACATTAGACATCATTTCGTATTCAAAAGACATTTTATTTTCTCCTTAACCTATTTCCCACGCTTTTGCGGGAACAAGTTCATTTTCTTTTTCGTTTTGTTTAATTGTATCTTCAATTAATAAATGACAGGGTTTATCATCTACAAAAACCTCGCAAAATCTTAAACCTTCAAGATAAACGATTTCAGGGTCAGAAACTATTACTTCTCCATCATAGTTTGCTTTTTTTGTATAGCAACCTTTTGATTGTTTGGCTTGTTGTTCTGTCATTTGATTAATTGCCCAAGAATTTTTTTTCTTTTTAAAAGCATTGGCGCTTAAATTATAAAAAACACGCGCGCCCTTTTTTATCTTTACTTTTTCTCCTAAAGTTAGTGTTTTCATTTTAAAATATTATAATCTTGCTTCGATGAATGTTTTAATCTTTTAATAATAGAGCCCCAGATAGTGAAGAAAGTTGTTTAGTAATCGCATAAGATTTTTTTAAAGATATAATAAATGACTCGATTGGAATTATACAATTTAGATGGTTAAAAGTATTTTCCAATATATCTTTAAAAATGGGAGAATTTTCACATTCTTTAAAAATATAATCTTTTTTAGTTAAATCTAATAATCCTGAATTTAGACACGTTCTAAAAATTCTTAATGCGTAATCTAGTTTTTCATTATTTTTTATTTTTTCTTCTTCACTAATGAATGGAATGTTAATTTTAATAGATCTATGATTTAGAAATTTAAGTCTAAAATTATAAGAGTCTTCCATTTTTGAATCAATCTTTTGATTGCGCTCTTCTATTATATTTCTTATTTGTAAAGAAACTCTATTTTTAGTCTGATAATTTATAATAGTAAAATTATTTTTATGACATATTATTTTTTCAATCAACGATAAATTATCATATTTTACTAAAGATAAAACATCTCCCTTAAGAGTAGAAACTATATCTGTTCCGCAAACAACGGCAATATCGTTAATTAAATTTAAATTATTTTCTTCTTGCCGGATTTTTATAGGAAAAATATCAAAATTACCTAAATCATTATTTAATTTTAAAGTATTAAGAACCTCTTCTCCAAATCCTCTAGCAAAAATAACTAATGGAATTTTTGTTTTATTGCTTTCAATCAATAACTGATCTATTTCGTGTATATTTTCAATTATTCCATCGACAATGAAAGTTTTTAAAAAACTTTTCTGCCACTTTTTATCTGTGCCGTAAAAAATTTCAAAAGGATCAAATTTTGTTGTATATCCATCTACTAATTCTATTGAAGTTGATGAAGAACTATTATTATCTACTATGATAGAACCGTCAGGACCAGATAAAATAATTGCTTCTTTAAAAATTGATTTTAAGATTCTATCTTCTGGATCAAAAACATTATTAGCAATTTCATCAATATTATCTATACTAAATTTTTTTTTAATTTTATTAATAGAAGAAATAATTTTTATTAATTGATTTTTATCTGTTAAAAATCCAAATTTTAAAGAATTTTCTAATTGAAATAATGTTAATAAATATGTTATGTCTGCTCCACAGGCCGAAGCAATTTCTGCTTCATAGCAGGCATTTTTTAGTATTTTAATTATATTTTTAAGAACAGAGTCTTTAAAATTAGAATAAAAAAGAGAAGATAATGTTTTATTAGTTAAAAAAAAATTCTTTTTATTAGAAAAAATATTGTTTGAGTTTTGATTTGGAATTATTTTTTTTAAAACAGAAATATTTTCTTGGATAAGATTTTTTAATTCTATTTCATTTTTAAATTCTATTTTATCCTTCATTTATTTCCTTTAAAATTTTTGCCTTTCGCCATACTCTTGCTGTTGGTGAAATGATAAATTCTTGGCCGTCAGAAGATATTTTTGAAAAATAATCAACACTTTCAATGAAGATTACATCTCCAATATTAAAATCTTTAACTTTTTTAATAGAATTTCTTGAAAAACAACTATCGTCGATGGAATTTGATGTTTTTAATTTATTGGGCTCTAGGACACAACGACTATCTTCGGAATGTCTCCATGTTTTTTCTATTCCTCCTTTTGATGGAATGTTTAAATATTCTAACAAAAAAAATTTTTTCTTTCTTAATGACATTTGGACAACCTCTTTTTTCAAAAATATTTAACTTTAGATTTTGAACAAATTTACGCTTATTATTTTAGTCATATTTTTCTTATTTGTAAATGTTTCCTGTATGACTTGCAACAATAAAATTCCCGACAAATCTATTGATTTTAAAAATTTAAAAAAATCTTTTAGAATAATTGAAGTTTATTCAACAAATAAAACTGGCACTTCAACTTCTTCAATGTTTCTATATGCTGGTTCCGGTTTTATTTTAAAATCAAAAAAAGATTTTCCTCAAGTTATAGTAACCGCAAGGCATATATGTCATCACGCTTCTTTGGATGAAGAAATTAAACACAATAAAGATATAACGTATCTGATAATAGACGAATTGGGGAATAAGTCAATCGCAAAATCTTTTTCTGTTAATGATGGCTACGACGTATGCTTATTATCTAACTTTAAAGAAAATTTAGATAATAGCGGGTTTTCTATAGCGGATCGGCCGGTCCAATATGGTGAAAAAGTTTATTCTTTATCAGCACCTAAATCATTTTTTAAAATAAAAAACGATAAACAATCGGGGGCACTGCCGGTTGTGGATGGATTTTATTCAGGAGAATTTATTGAAAAAATAAAAACTTCTTCAGTTTCGGAAAATATTATAATAATAGATACATATACATTACCATCCACATTTGGAGCCTCTGGCTCACCAATTATAAACAAAGAAGGCGAAGTTGTAGGAATGATTTTTGCTGTTTTAACAGGATTTAATAATATAACATTTTCGGTGCCCTGGTTCTATTTGAAACAAATAGAAAAATATCTAAACAAATAAATAAATTAATTTACTTTCTTGAGAAGATATTCGGCAACATCATTCGCATTAACTCCGATTGGAACTTCAACTGGTCGAACGCTCACAGAATGTTGAGAAGAAATTACGTCCCCCCAAAGATTTTTTAAAATTGATTTTTTTTCTTTAAAATTTTCAACTTTAGTCCAGGCTTCCTCGGGAGAGTCAAAAATTCCAATCACTTTATCTTTACCTTTCTCATGTCTCATAACGAAATAAATATTTGATGAACTTCTTGATTTTGGTTTTATTGTCTCATAAATTTCTACCATTTTATTTCTTAAAAGTTTATCTGCACCTTCGACAATTAAAGTTCTTTTTTCTCCAAATTTATCATTTCTTAAAATAATTTCATTATTTTTTTTTAAATTTATTGTATTAAATTTTTTCTTTAAAACATATTTTCTATTTAAAAACTCTTCTTTGTGCGCCGTTGTATCTTCAAGAGGGACAGGAACAACATCTTTGTTGGTTAAAAATTTTTGCCAGATATTTTTGGCCGCGGGAGTAATTTGAGAAGAAACCCTCGTTGGCATTAACCCTTCTTTTCCAGCAAAATTCATCGCGATATAATAGAGAACGGGGCCATAACCCTTTTGCCCAAACCGACTGAACTTCAAAAGCGTTTTGTCTAGAATTTTCGCGCAGTTCTATGACGCCTAGATAGGCGTCTTCAGGCGGCTCAAGGTTTTTGCTAATAAATTTTATGGCTTGACGCGGGGCGTATAAAATGAACATAGTGCCCTCGCGGAGCAAAGCAAGTCCAATAGATTTTTTCATCGCCATGATCTTAAATATTAATCCAGAAGTCCTTAAAAAAGGAAATTTATTTAGATTAAATAATCTAACTACCGGAGCGCATAAGTTTATTGCGGTTGTTTTAAACATTTCTAATTCAAATATAAAATATTTAATTCTTAAACATAACGAGCCAATCTTCAACGGAAGAATTCACCAAGAAATATATGAGTCTTGGATTAAATCTCAAACTCGTTTTACAGTTGAAATTCTCTCAAAATGATTAATAAAAAATTAAATAAAAAAGAAATTCTCGAAAAAATCGGGTTTTATGCTCGAATTGCCGGAAGAATTGCTGAACTTGCTGTTCTTATTCGAGGAAAACCGTCTTATAAAGACTTGGTTTTATTAGGTGCCGCCGGAATTGACATTGCTCTTCAAGTTGGAAAAGAAAAAGAAAAACAAAAGAAAATAAATCCGTGGTCATATTTTGAAGATGATTGGGAAAATTTCCCTTCCGGATTAACCTCAACAATTTTTAAACACGTTGTTAATATTGCGCCCGCCCCGGTTCAATCTACGAAAGAAGATACTTTAGTTTATTTTGGAAGTTTAGAAAACGAACAAGTTGGTTGGTATACAAGCAATTCTCCGGCCGAAACACCTTACCGTTTATATTTTAGATTAAATAGACATGATGAAACGATGAAAGCCTTGGCAAAGGTAATTTGGAAAGATTTTAAAACAAATTATCTTATTTATGACTCAAAAGAATTGAGAGAATTATTTGCGACAGATAATAAAGTTATAAACACTGCCTTTATTCAGCAAACTTTTCTACGCGCAGAAAAATTCATAAATTCAAATATAACAAGAGGTTATCTTTTAGAAGGACCTCCCGGCTCTGGAAAAACTACTTGTATTCAAGAATTAACCAAAAGATTGAATTTAAAAACCATTCATATTACAACGACATCAATTAGACATTTTTTTGATTATGGTTCTACTCAACCATCGATAGAAACAATTGTTAAAATTTTAAAACCGGATGCCATCGTTATTGATGACGTGGATAGAATTGAAGAGGAAAATCAAACTGAATTACTTGGCCTTCTTGAAAGAATTAGAGCAAATTGTAAAATTGTTTTCGTATCAGTCAATAATAAAACAGATTTAATGGACGCCATTTTGCGCCCGGGACGGCTTGACGATCATATTCAAGCACCAAATCTAGAAAAAGAAACTATTCTTGAAATTATTGGAGAAGAAGATAAAGATTTAGCGGAACAAATGGGGAATTGGCCCATTGCTTACGTTGTTGATTATAAAGAAAGAAAAAATATTCTCGGCAGAGAAATGGCTCGGAAAGAATTTAAACTTCTAAATGATAGAATTTTAGAACAAGAAAAAAGGACGAGTGAAGATGAATGAAGAAATTAAACAAATTGTTTATCATAGTTGGTATCAGGAACTTCCTGAAGAGCATAAAGATTATTTTGGAATAATTGATACAATCGCAAGTTGGATTTCTAATGAGTTAGAAGCATTTAAAATGAATGTTATGAATTATGATTTTGAGTATCATAAATTTTCAACCATTTGCGTAAATCAAAGCAAGGAAAAATTCGGCGAATGTAGAATTTACATTAGTTTTGCCGACGAACGTCAAGTTAAGAAAAAATTTGAAGAAGAAAAACCAAATATAACTTTTGAAGAGTTTTCGGAGCAATGCTTTTTAAAAGATTGTCAGCATTATAGAAGAACTTATTTGACCGCGAAAAAACTTTGGCCCCAATATTGGAAAGCAATTTCATCCGCCGCAGATCATTCAGAATTTCTCTTTGAGACCAAAGAAGAATTTGATAAGACTTGTGAGAAAGAAAAAGAGGATTGGTATAAAAAAAGAAAAGAAAATGTTTATGCGGTTTGCGGTTGGAAATCATAAAGTTTAATCAAAACAGATTGAATTTCCCGGGAATAACGAGGATGCCCAGAAAACCAATTTTGCGCCAAGCGAATAATTTCAGTTTCACTTTTAGGACTTTTATTTTTTATAAAATTAAAAAGTTGATGTTTCATAGTTTTTAAATATTGAATTTCTTTGTTTGGAATTTTTCCTTTAAGTTCTTTAAAAAATAAATCTAAATAACGATTAATGTCTTTTTCTGTCATATATTTTATCTTTTTTTTAAATTCATTATCTATAAATTCATAATATTCTTGAAAAGCCAAATATTCTTTCCATTGTGTTTTCATTTTCCAAATTGCTTCGGGTGGAACAGAAATTTTAACTGTTTTGTATTTCCCTTCCGGAAAATTAAGATTTTGCGGCTCTAAAAAATAACTTTTAACATCGTTAAATATAAAAGCATCTTCATTTGGAGTTATTAGAAACAATACCTTTACTCTATGAATTTCGTCATAAAGTCGCTTAAGTCCATATTTTTTCAAATCTTTTGGAGTTATATTTCCAATATTAATGCTTGCTTCAACTTTATCTTCTAAAAATTTAAAATACATTGGATCAATATGTTCCATTTTTCCTTTGTATTTCTTACTTAAGAGAGCGAGCAACGTTTCTGACGGCATATTGTATGTATCCATTTTTGTGCCGCCCTCCGAGTAAATCACATCAACAATTTCAAAAGAATTAACATCGCTAAACCAAGCCTGTTTTTGTTCACTTGGGTGAAGCATTCCAGTTCCGTCGTCGTCAATGATAGCATCTATTTCAAGATATTTAAGAAGTTTTCTCCATTGAATAACATCCTTGGTTACTGACCTCATGACGTTCCAAAGTTTTCCAAGATTAAATTTATAACGGCTTTGAACTCCGAGAGAAATAATATCATCTAAACTATATTTTTTATTATCTAAAAATTTTAAGATTTTCTTTTCATATTCCTTCATTTCTTCAAATGTCATATCTTCTGATGTATATAAAATATTTGCGCCTTCGCGCGGCCGAATTACAAACATATATGGTCTATCTGTTGCGAATTCTTGATTTCCGATCGTTATGTCATAAAAAGTCTCTTCGTCCAAAATATAAGAATAAATTCCAATAGGATTTCCATAAGAAAATTTTGGATTAATTCCTATTTTATTTATAGAAGACATATAAACATAATATTGTGGTGGTTCTTTAACATATTTTTTAAGTTTGCTGACGCCAGCCAAACTTTCGTTTATAAGAACTTGTTTTATATAGTTTTTAAGATCTTTCATCGTGTAAAAGAATATTTTCTGTTATTTTTATTTAAATAGAATTCTTCCCAAACTTTCTCGCTATACCCGTAATCTAAAATTATAACTCTTCCGTCAGGAGTTTTTCCCCAATGTTCTAATTCTGTTAAATCCATATATAACAAACCGCTTTCGCTAATAAATTTATTTAAATTATTAACCCATTTTGCTTTTTCCAAATCTGGAACGACTTCAAAAATTGTCGGGTCATCTGGAGATAGTTCTTCATTATGTTCAATTAAATAAATTAAATCTTGAAATCTAATGTCTGTTAATTCTAAAAATTCTTTTTCGTTTTTAATCGGGCGAACAAGTTCTGAAATGAGCCAATAATAATTTTGGCCGTCAAAATCATATATTTTTGTTGTAAAGTCTTTAAATTTTGGCATCGTATAAACTTCAACCTCTGCCTCGTTTTGTCCGACGCCTTTTTTGTTATGAGCGAGTTTCAAAACTTTTTTACTTGAAAGCAAAAATGTTATACGAGAAGAACCTTTTCCTAAAATTCTTAAATTTAAACTTCTAATATAAGCATAGATTTCAAGAGGGTCCTCTAATTGTTTTAAATAAGAGATACTAAATCTATCTAATAGTTTTTCTAAAATTAAAAATTTTGAGATATTTAACACAGTTAAAATTAAATATTTTGTCCGCGCCTAAAATTTGGCCCCATAGAGGGAAATTCCTATCTTGACAGAAAATGTCTTTCTATAGGAAGTTTGATGCTAAAAATGGCCACCCCGAAAAAATTCAGTCCTTATTCTAAACCTTTGGTTCCTTATAAACCTCGCGAGCCATCAAAAAATTTTCTTCGACAAAAAGAAGTTCATATAGATACATCATATGAACAAAGTTTTTCATTGCAATCTTTAAAAGATAAATTTCCAAACGATCTTTCTTTGGAGCAAATGTTTGTTCATATTAATATAGATAGAGATTATTCTAATGTTTATTTATATTACCTTGAAGAAGTTCTAAATAAAGATTATGATAAAGAATTGAAGCAATACGAAAAATCACTAACAAAATACAAAGAAGAATACAAACAATATAAACAGAAATTAAAAGAGTGGAATGAAGAATATAAAAAATGGGAAATAGAAGAAAAACAAAAAAGATTTAATAAAATTGAAAAAGAATACAAAAAACTTCTCGAAGAAAAAGAAAGAGATTAAAATGGAATTTTCAAAAAAATATAAAAATTATTTATTTTGCCCATATGGATCAATTTGGCGTATTTGTGAAAAACATTTAGATCCAATAGACGAATATGGAATTCAGCCAATTAAATCTAAAACCATGAACGGAGATAAAATCATTTTATTAGGCTTACTATTTTTTGACAGTTATTCCTATAATAATGATATGTTATACAAGTTTTATAATTTATCAAATAGAGAGTTTGGGTTTCTTTGCAAGAAACAACACAAAGAAAGTATTAAAAGAATAAAATGAAAAATTTATTTGTAATTACTTCAACTTTTCGGCCCGCCAAAAAAACCCGATACATAATCATTATACAGTTTTTAATTCACCTATTCTGTTTAGAAAGAAAGATATTTTAATTTTTTTAAAAGCAGAAAAATGTTCTTTCACAGATACGAAAGTTATGATTTTTTATAATATAAAACTTGGAATTTGCGGAGGACTTTTTGAAACCAATAAAGAGTATGTAAAACAATTGGAATAAAAAAAGAAATTCCGGATATAGAGCACGGCAAATTTTTATCTTTTTAAAAAAAAGATGAGCCTAAATCAAAATTTTAAATTTCTAACGCATCCTTCTTTTTTAATTGTTCTTCCAAACTTTTAATTATCCATTTTCTAAATTTATTATCACTCCATCGCTTCATATTATGTAACTTACAAAATTCTTTTTTGAATTCTTTATCAATATCAAAAACAATTGTTCCACTCCCATCATCTTCTTCGCGGAAAGAAACGAAAGTTAATCCTTCGTAAATTTTTTGATTTACTATTTCTTCTTTCATATTTTTAATCTTCTTTCGCCCCACCCGACGAATAACTATTTTTTCTCCCTTATTTCTTTCAGCGCTTCAATAAGTCGAAGCATTCTAATTTCTGTTTTAAAACATTTAACACATAATTTATCACGAAAACGATGAGCAATTTGATTTATATCTTCGAGCCCAGCATTTCCTTGCGAAATTAAGAGCCGTATTTCTTCTAATTGCTCTAAAGTCGGCGGAAGGTAAAACCATTCGTGCCAGGAAAAACCAAACAAAGTTTTACAAAAAGAAAACTTATTTACTTCAATCGTCTCGTTTTTCATTTTTAAAATCGCGAAAGTCATTGGGTGATTTCCCCAAGAAGTTGGCACCAAAAGCAAACGAAAGTCAAGAGCGCCCTAGGGCTAGGGTTAGCCACAACTTGACCTCCGCGGAAATATATTAAATATTTGAACTGATGGCTACAAAAACAAGAAAGAAACGCAATATTATTTTGTCCAAAAAAGGAACTCTATTCAAAATAACAGATAATAATTCTGACGATTATTCTCGTGGCATAAAATTTTATCACATTTCTTTATCGTTAGATGAACACAAATTTTTTGTTGTGGATCATATATATAGAGATTATATTGGAAAAATTATAGA
>Ga0209542_10006061_pt1 | contig 23758 bp, 31 predicted proteins | sample RifCSPhighO2_01_FD_184028 | JGI IMG/M metagenome (GOLD analysis project Ga0209542, IMG submission 184028) | Soil microbial communities from Rifle, Colorado - Rifle CSP2_plank highO2_0.1 (SPAdes) (version 2) | ecosystem: Environmental > Terrestrial > Deep subsurface > Rock core/Sediment ...
ATATAGCGAAAGTCATTATCAAAAAGCTATCGCAATCTCTTTAAGAGAAAATAATATCAAATTTAAGGAACAAGTTTATTTGCCTATTCAGTTTAAGAACGAAAAAATTAGCAATTTTAGCAAATTTTGATAAAAGCGGTATAAAATTTAGACGACTGGTTTACTTGAATTAGTATATTCGTAACCAATTCGTAATTCGTAGATGGCGGATTATCCCGTTGAAAAAATCAGAAATATAGGCGTCATCGCCCACATTGACGCCGGAAAGACAACAACCTCGGAGAGGATTCTTTTTTATACCGGCATTTCCCACAAAATAGGCGAGGTTCATGAGGGCGAAGCGATAATGGACTGGATGGAGCAGGAAAGGGAGAGGGGAATTACCATTACGGCGGCGGCAACGACGGCATTTTGGTCCCCCACCGGCGCCAAGGACGCAGAAGCGGAAAAGATGAAATTGAATATTATTGATACGCCGGGCCACATTGATTTTACGATTGAGGTCAAAAGGTCTTTGCGCGTGCTTGACGGGGCGGTAGTTGTTTTCGACGGCGTGGCCGGCGTAGAACCGCAATCGGAAACCAACTGGCGATATGCCGACGACTACAAGGTTCCCCGTATTTGTTTTATAAACAAACTGGACCGGCTTGGAGCTTCTTTTGAGCGTTCTTTTCAGACAATACTTGGTCGGCTGTCCCCAAGCGCGGTCAAAATGCAGATTCCGGACGGGCATGAGGATAAATTTAAAGGCATCGTTGATTTGATAACCATGGAATATGTGACTTTTGACGGAGAAAAAGGAGAACAAGTCGTCAAAGGTTCAATTCCGGCCGAACTGCTTGAACAGGCCAAGAAAGAGCGGGCAATTATGGTGGAAAAAATTGTTGAACATGATGATGAAGCGATGTCAGAATATCTGGACGGCAAAGAAATCGAAATTGGGAGATTGAGAAAAATTATCCGCAAGGCGACGATTAATAATGAAATATTTCCGGTTTTATGCGGTTCAGCCCTGAAAAACAAGGGTGTTCAATTAATGCTTGACGCAGTGGCTTATTATCTTCCGTCGCCGGTGGACATTCCTCCGACCAAAGCCACTCTGCCGAATACGGGAGCGGAAAAATTAATTTCTGCCAGCGAAGACCAGCCCTTCGCGGCTTTGGCTTTTAAAACAGCCACCGACCCGTTTGTCGGTTCGCTTGTTTATTTTCGCGTTTATTCCGGAAAGCTTACCGCCGGTTCTTATGTTTTGAACACACGGAGCGGAAATCAGGAAAGAATCAGCCGCATCATTCGCATGCACGCCAACCAGAGAGAGGAGATAAAAGAAATTTTTACCGGAAACATAGCCGCGACCGTAGGTCTCAAAGATACAAAGACGGGCGATACTTTATGCGATTCGGACCATCCCGTCATTTTGGAAGGCATAGAAGTGCCGGAACCGGTGATTTCTCTGCGCATTGAGCCGAAAACAAAAGCCGACCAGGAAAAAATGGGTATGGCTCTCAAAAAACTTTCCGACGAGGACCCGACATTCAGAATAAAAAGCGACGAGGAAACCGCCGAGATGATAATTTCCGGCATGGGCGAACTGCACCTGGAGGTTTTAGTTGAAAGAATGAAGAGAGAATTCGGCGTTCAGGCCAATGTCGGCCGGCCGCAGGTTGCTTATAAGGAAACAATAAGCGGAACCGCGGAAGCGGAAGGAAAGTATATCCGCCAGTCGGGAGGCCGGGGACAATACGGCCATGTTTGGCTGCGGGTGGAGCCGGCAGAACGCGGCGCCGGCTATGAATTTGTTGACGCCATCAAGGGCGGGACGATACCGGACGAATTTATTGCGCCGTCCGAAAAAGGAGTCAAGGAAGCGATGGACAAAGGCGTAGTTGCCGGCTTTCCCATGGTGGATATGAAAGTAACTTTGTACGACGGTTCTTACCACGACGTAGACTCTTCCGAAATTGCGTTTAAAATTGCCGCCTCGGCCGCTTTGCAGGAAGCATCCAAAAGAGCCAAGCCGATTCTCTTGGAACCGATAATGAAAATAGAAATTATAACCCCCGAAAGTTCTTTGGGAGAAACCACCGGCGACTTGGCTTCAAGGCGGGGACAAATTCTGGGTATCAACGACCGAAGCCCGCTCAACCTTAAATTGATTGACGCCAGAGTGCCGTTGTCTGAAACTTTCGGCTATGCCACCGCTCTGCGGTCCTTGACCGAAGGGCGCGGTACATTTAATATGGAGTTTGACCACTATGAGCCGGTGCCGGCCAGTTTTGCAGAGCTAATTAAGGAAGGAAAGAAGTAAACCACGAATTACTAATTTATTACGAAATATATTAATAGAAAACCGTATTCGTATATTTAGTATTGATTCGTAATTAGTAGCCAATGGATATCGATGAACTGAAAAAACTTTTGAAGAATTCCACCGCGGTTTTGGTTTTGGACAATGGAGAACCGTCCTATGTGATACTGGACTACAATTCTTATAAAGCCCTGATTTTAAAAGAAAAAGAGGTTAAAATAAATAATATTGAAAAGCCTGCGAGCGGAAACGGCAAGGAGCGGGGAGAAGAAAGGGAAATTCTGGAAAGGATAAACAAAGACATTCTGGCCATAAAAAACGAGATTGAAAACGAGGAAAAAGCAATAGGAGCGAATACGGAGAATTAGGCGGGGTTGACTAATTTAAGCTGCTGGAGTAAAATACGAACAATTGTCAATATTTAATTGAAATTTTAATGCTGTCGTCTAACGCGGAATAGCCAGCACGGACAAGCCGATACTGGTCATTAAGCCGTTAGCCGAAGAAAACAGGTAAATGGCAGGAAAATTTGAGAGAACAAAGCCGCACTTGAATGTCGGCACAATCGGTCATGTTGACCATGGAAAAACCACCTTAACGGCGGCTATTCTGCATGTTTTGGATATGTATAAAGATGAGGGTTATGGCGCAAGAGTTGAAGATATAAACCAGATTGACAGCGCTCCCGAAGAACGGCAAAGAGGTATTACCATCGCTTTACATCATTCAGAATACGAAACTCCGAAGAGGCACTATGCTCACGTTGATGCTCCGGGACACCAAGACTATATCAAGAACATGATTACGGGCGCGGCTCAAATGGACGCGGCTGTTTTGGTTGTGGCGGCTTCGGACGGTCCGATGCCTCAGACCAGAGAGCACATTCTTCTTGCCAGACAGGTGGGTGTTCCTTCCATGCTTGTGTTTTTGAACAAGGTTGACCAAGTGGACGACCCCGAAATGATTGACCTGGTTGAAACCGAAATTCGGGAACTTTTGAATAAATATCAATTTCCCGGCGACAAAACCCCGATTATCCGAGGCTCCGGATTAAAAGCGCTTGAGGCGAAGAGCAAGGACGACCCGGCGGTGAAGCCGATTCTGGAATTAATCAAACAGCTGGACGAGTATGTTCCCGACCCTGTCCGAGACACCGATAAACCATTCCTGATGCCGATTGAAGACATTTTCTCGATTGAAGGCCGCGGCACTGTCGTTACCGGAAGAATAGAGAGAGGTAAACTGAAACTTAACGACGAAGTGGAAATCGTCGGCATTAAACCGACTGCCAAGACGATTATTACCGGCATCGAAATGTTCAACAAACAGCTTGATGAGGGTATGGCCGGAGACAATGCCGGAGTGCTCTTGAGGGGAACTAAAAAGGAAGACGTCGAGCGGGGCCAGGTTTTGGCCAAGCCCGGCACTATCACTCCCCACACCGAGTTTGAAACCGAAATTTACGTTTTGACCAAAGAAGAAGGCGGACGCCACACTCCGTTCTTCAAAGGATACAAGCCGCAATTTTATTTCAGAACGACAGATGTAACCGGCGAGGTAATGCTTCCGGAAGGAGCGGAAATGGTTATGCCCGGCGACACCGTAAATTTGAAAGTTAAATTGATAGCTCCGATTGCCATGGAGGAAAAACAAAGATTTGCCATTCGCGAGGGCGGTAAAACCGTCGGCGCCGGAGTGGTAACGAAAATCAACGTATAAAATCTTAACGCCCGGCCCCTTGCAAGGGGCCGGGCGTTAACAGTTCCTTAAAGTTTATGGCCAGCAAAAAGACCCCGGAAACAAGCCAAAAAATAAGGATAAAGCTTAGGGCTTACGATAATAAGATTATTGACAAATCTGCCCAGCAGATTGTTGAAACCATTGAACGATATGGCGGTAAACCCATAGGCCCCGTGCCTCTTCCGACGGAGACCCGCAAATATACCGTAAACCGTTCGTCTTTTATTGATAAAAATTCCCGCGAGCAGTTTGAAATGCGCACGCACAAAAGAATTATCGACATTACGGTTTCAACGCCCAAAATTATCGATGCCCTGATGAATCTTAATTTGCCGGCCGGAGTAGATATTGAAATAAAGATGTAGGGTATTTAGAAATAAATTATTGTTTTCCCCTTGCCATTTAGGTGGCAAGAGATAAGGCAGTAATCGACGGTGGAATTCATCCCAACGGTAATTTGCAAGAATGGGTTTTTAAAAATTCACCGCCGCATCGCTCGCCTTAACGAAAAAAGGTGGTTTTAATTCCGAACAAAACCGCAACAACATAAAAATGCACCAAGGATTTAGCTTTGTGTAAAACCGGCTAAGTCCGGTCTTTTTGTTAAAATGTTCAAGTTTATATTGGGAAGAAAAATTGGGATGTCGCAGATATTTCAGAAAGACGGAATAGTGGTTCCGATTACGCTTATTGAAGCGGAACCGAATGTCGTGCTTGGAATTAAAACCAAAGAAAAGGACGGTTATGACGCCGTTCAGGTCGGTTTTGAAACGGTAAGCGCGAAAAAAATAAAAAAACCGCAAAAGGGCCAGTTTAAGGAATCGGGAAATTTTAAAACGGTTAAAGAATTTCGGGTGAAACAAGAAGAAGCCGGGGAGAACGCCTTTAAAATAGGAGATAAGTTGGACGTTTCCGTTTTTTCCGAAGGGGATGTCATCAAAGTATCCGGCTTTTCAAAAGGAAAAGGTTTTTCCGGCGCGGTTAAAAGGCATGGTTTTCACGGGATGCCGGCCAGCCATGGCCATCATTCAGTACAGCGCCATGTCGGTTCAATCGGCCAAAGATTTCCCCAGCATACTTTGAAGGGCATGAGAATGGCCGGAAGGATGGGCGGTCAGACAACGACTGTCAGGGGCTTAAAAGTGGCGGTTGTCGATAAAGACAATTCCTTTTTAGCCGTAAAGGGCGCGGTGCCGGGCAACAAAGGTGGGCTGGTGATGATACAATCACAATAATATGGAATATCCATTATACAACCAGAATGCCGAAGAAACGGGGAAAATTGATTTGCCAGATTTGATATTCAATTCAAAAATGAACAGCGACCTTTTACACCAGGTAGTTTCTTCTCTAATTGCCAATCAAAGACAGACTTTGGCTCACACCAAATCAAGAGGAGAGGTAAGAGGAGGAGGAAGGAAGCCTTGGCGGCAGAAGGGCACCGGCCGGGCCAGACACGGTTCAATCCGTTCACCTCTTTGGAAGGGCGGCGGCGTTACATTCGGACCAACCAAAGAAAAGAATTTTAAAAAGAAAATAAACAAAAAGATGGCGCGCAGAGCATTGGCTATCGCCTTGGCTTCAAAAACCAAAGACGGCCAGTTGCTTGTTTTGGATGACATAAAATTAATTCAGCCCAAAACCAAAGAAATGGCCGCGGTTTTAAAAAGCTTCCGGAAAATAACGGGCGGCGCCGGAACAACGCCGAGCATTTTATTGATAACTCCGTCGTTGCGCGTCGATATCAAAAGAGCGGCCCAAAATTTACCGGCCTTGAATGTAATCGAGGCTCGGAATTTAAATTCGCTTTCAGTGTTATCTTCAAAATATGCCATGTTGTTAAAGGATTCCATAGACATTTTCCAAAAATTATTCGATAAAAGTTAGGCGGGATTTCAAGGAAACATGAGATTTAAACTTTTTAACAAACAAACGGCCGCTACGGCAGATGAGCAAAAAGAAGCAACGGCGCAAAAAGAAACGACAACGGCTAAAACCGAGAGAGTTTTTAACATAACATCGGCGGGACGGCCTGTTTTGAAAGGTTTCTATGTCAGCGAAAAGGCCTCTCTTTTATCGGAATTCAACCAGTATGTTTTTAAAGTTTTTGATTGGGCGACGAAAAATGAAATCAAGAAGCAGGTGGAGAAAATGTTTAATGTTAAAGTTGATTGCGTTAAAATAATCAATTTACCGGGAAAAAGAAGAGATACCGGAAAACATCCGGGATTCAAATCCGGATTTAAAAAAGCCGTCGTGGTTTTAGAGGGAGGGTATGCAATAGAACAGGCGAAAGCGTAAAAATATGAAACAATACAATCCGACAACGCCATCGCGAAGGCACATGCAAGGTTATGATTTTTCCCGATTAACCAAAATCGGAGCTTTAAAATCTTTAAAAAGTTCATTTCACCGAGCGGTCGGAAGGAATAATCAAGGACGGGTCACCTCTTTGCGGAGAGGCGGCGGCGTTAAGAGATTGTATCGCGAAATAGATTTCAAGCAGAATAAAATAAACGTTCCCGGAAAAGTTTTTTCAATAGAATATGACCCGAACAGAACGGCAAGAATCGCCAGAGTTCATTTTGCAGACGGGGAAAAAAGATATATCCTCGCTCCTCAAGAACTGAAAGCCGGTGATACGATTATAACTGCCGAAAAAGCGCCTTTGAAGCCGGGCAATCGAATGAAACTGAAAAATATACCTCAAGGTTCGATGGTTCACAATATTGAATTATTTCCGGAACAGGGCGGGAAAATAGTAAGAACGGCCGGCAACGGGGCAATGGTTTTGGCTAACGAAGGCGGCTTTGTCCAATTAGTAATGCCGTCCTCGGAAGTGAGAATGATTTCAGGCGAATCCTACGCTTCTTTGGGTCAGCTTTCCAACGCCGAACACAGTTCGATTAATTTGGGAAAGGCCGGCCGCTCAAGATGGCTTGGCAAAAGACCGAAAGTCAGGGGAACCGTTATGAATCCGGTTGACCATCCTTACGGCGGAGGCGAGGGCAAACAAGGACGAGGAACTCGAAGGCCGAAAACCGCCCAGGGCAAGATTACCGGTGGCAGAAAAACCAGAAACAAGAAAAAGAAATCGGGAAAGTTCATTGTAAGGAGAAGAAATAAGTAAGAGTTAAAAGTTCATAATAATTAAGATAAGACATGTCACGATCAATAAAAAAAGGCCCGTATGTTGACCAAAAGCTATTGAAAAAAATAGCCAGAGTTAGGGCTGGAGATAAAACCATAATCAAAACTTGGGCGAGGGACAGTACGATTATACCCGAGATGATAGGTTTTACGTTTGGCGTCCACAACGGCCGGACGCACATTCCGGTTTTTATTATGGAAGATATGATTGGCCATAAGTTGGGCGAGTTTTCGCCGACAAGAAAGTTTACCAGACACGGCGGCCGAATGCAGAGAGAACTTGAAGCGGCGCAGAAACAGAAGGAAATCGAAGTGGCACAAGCCGCGAAAGCGGCAGCCACTGTCGCCGAAGATAAAAAACCGGCGTAAAGCAAAGGCTAATGGTCAATAAGCAGTTTTTATGGCTAAAGTAATTACCCAGCTTAATAGATATAGAATAGCTCCCCGCAAAGTGAGGGCGGTTGTTAATTTGATAAAAGGAATGCCTGTTTTAGACGCCGTAAGTCAGTTGGAATTTTTAATAAAAAGACCGTCCGGCGGCATAATCAAGTTGCTTAAATCGGCTATTGCCAACGCGGAGAATAATTTTAATATGGTGAAAGAAAATCTGATTGTAAAAAGCATTGCTGTCAACGAAGGGATAAAACTTAAACGGTTTAAACCAAAAGGATTCGGAAGAGCGGCGGCTATTCAAAAAAAAACCAGTCATGTAAGGTTGATTCTTGAAGAAAAAGTTCCCGGTCTTAAAAGGCAAGAAGCTGTTCGTCCGGCTGAAAGGGAACAGGCCGGTTATGTCCCCGCAAAAGAAGAAAAATCAATTGAAGATGCCAAAAGGCCGTCTTTCAAAAGAGAATTGGGAAGAAAGAGCGGAATAATCGGAAACTTGAAGAAAAAATTTTTCCAGAGAAAGGTAGTATGAAGTAAAGGCTAATGGTCAATAAGCAGTTTTTATGGGTCATAAAATTTCACCGACATCTTTCAGGATAGGAATACAAAAGGATTGGCCATCCCGCTGGTTTGGCGGGAAAAAATACGTTCCTTATCTTAAGGATGATTTGGCGGTGAGAAAATTTTTAGGGAGTAAATTAAAGAACATGGGCATCGACAAAATAGAAATGGACCGAGGCGCCGATGCCTTGAATATCGTAATTTACACTGCCCGGCCAGGTTTGTTGATAGGAAGAGGCGGCGGCGGGATTGAAGATTTGAAGAATGGTGTTCGCCGGTTTTTAAAAAATAAACTGGCTGTCCGTATCGAGGTGCAGGAAATCAAGAACCCGGAATTGTCAGCGACAATTATGGCCGAATTAATCGTCGAGCAAATCGAAAAAAGAATTCCATTCAGAAGATTAATGAAGCAGACCCTGGCCAAAATAATAGCGAATAAGCAGGCCAAAGGCGCAAAGATTCAGATAGGTGGACGGTTGGACGGAGCGGAAATAGCCAGGACGGAGCATCTGGAAGAGGGCAATTTGCCCCTTCAGACGCTAAGAGCCGACATTGATTTTGCCAGAGCGACCGCCTTCACTACTTACGGAACGATTGGGGTTAAAGTATGGATTTATAAAGGAGAAGTATTCGAATAATACCCGACACCAATATGCGAATGAACACGAATGACTCGAATAATTTATTCGTAAATTGGGGTCGATAAGCGTTAGCGATTATGTTACAGCCAGCAAGAGTAAAACACACCAAAGTTCATAAGGGTAGATTGAGGGAAAAAGCTTCCCGCGGCACCAAATTGAGTTTTGGCAGTTTTGGTTTGAAAGCGGAGCAATCATCTTGGCTTAAGTCTAACCAGTTGGAAGCGGCTAGACGCGTTATGACGAGGTTCGTGCAAAGAGGCGGCAAAATCTGGACAAGAGTTTTCCCCGATAAGCCCAGAACGGCGAAAAGTTCGGAAGTCGGGATGGGTGGAGGCCGAGGAGCTCTTTCTCATTTTGTGGTGCCGGTTGAAGCCGGAAGAATCATATTTGAAATTGACGGTCTTACCGAACAGCAGGCCGAGGAGGCATTAAGGATGGGGGCATTTAAGCTGCCAATTAAAACAAGGATAATTAAGAGATAAATTTTTCGATTAGTGTTATTCGTAGATTAGAATCGGCTTATGAAAAATAATTTTCAAAACAAAACCACAAACGAATTGAATCAATATCTTTCCGAAGCGAAAGCAAAATTGGCGCGGCTTGGTTTTGACTTAGCCGATAAAAAATTAAAAGATACAAGCCAAATCAAAAAAACCAAAAAAGAAATAGCCAGAATCATGACGGAGATTAGAACTAAGAATTAAGAAGCATAATTTAAAACCATGAAAGAAAAAATAAAAACAGTCAGAACAATAAAGGGCGTGGTTGTTTCCGACAAAATGTCCAAGACGGCCGTTGTCGAAACTTTGAGATTAAGAAAGCACCCGAAATACAAGAAATATTTTAAAATCAGTAAACGATTCAAGGCCCACAATCCGGAAAACCAATATCATGTCGGAGATAAGGTGATGCTTCAAGAAACAAGGCCAATGTCAAAAGAAAAGAGATGGATTATCGTAAGCAAGACAAAGTAATGACAATGGCCGATAGATTATAGACCAGAGCAAGAAATAAAAGCTATGGCCCATAGTCCATTAGCCATCAACAGAAATGTTACAACCTCGTTCCATAGTAGATGTTGCGGACAATACCGGCGCCAAGAAGGTTGGGGTTTTTAAAGTTCTCGGCGGTTCAAAGAGGAGATATGCCGAGCTTGGCGACATAGTTGTGGTTTCGGTTAAATCGGCCGAACCGAGAAAAGCAGTAAAAAAGAAAGAAGTGTTGAGGGCCGTAGTTGTCCGACAAAAAAAGGCGTTTCGCCGGAAGGACGGAACTTATATCAGGTTTGACGATAACGCCGTTGTGATTATTGATGGCAAGGAACCCAAAGGCGGAAGAATTTTTGGTCCGATACCGAGAGAAATAAAAGAAAGAGGATTTAATACGATTGCGTCGTTGGCGGAAGAAGTAGTGTAAATCTGCGAATTACTAATAACTTACGAAGTACGAATTCGTACATTCGTACCGAATTCGTACTTCGTAAATGTTGAGCAATGAAATTGCGAAAGGGTGACAATGTAAAAATGTTGGGTGGAAAAGACCGGGGCAAGACCGGCAAAGTTTTAGCCGTGATACCGTCGGAAAACAAGATTATTGTTGAGGGTTTGAATATGCTGAAAAGGGCGGTCCGGGCGAGAAAGCAAGGCCAAAAGGGCCAGATAATTCACAAAGAAAGAGCGGTAAGCGCCGCCAGCGCGGCTTTAATTTGCAAGTCATGCGGCAAATCGACCCGAATCGGATTCAGAACTGAAAGCAAGTTAAAAATCCGCATTTGCAAAAAGTGTAAAAATGAAGTATAAACGATATCGCATAAGAGCATAATATGACTGTTCCAAGATTGTTGGAAAAATATAGAAAAACGGTTGTTCCTGCGATGCAGAAAGATTTTGGCATAAAAAACATAATGGAAGCGCCGAAAATTAAAAAAGTCGTGATTAATGCGGGCATCGGCAGGCTTTTAAAGGACGAGAAGGCGATAGAAAAAGTCGCCAAAGACATGACTGCGCTGTCCGGCCAGAAAATCGTGTTTAAAAAGGCCAAAAAATCAATAGCCGGTTTTAAAACCAGAGAAGGTATGAATATCGGCGTTGCGGTAACGCTTCGGGGGAAGAAAATGTACGATTTTCTGGACCGGCTTATTGGCATAGCTCTTCCGAGAGCTAAGGATTTTCGTGGGATTGATGTTAAAAATTTTGACCGCGACGGCAATCTTAACTTGGGCATCAAAGAATCAAGCATTTTCCCGGAGATAAATTACGAAAACATGAAAGATATTTTCAGTCTGGGGATTACCGTTGCCGTAGATGCGGAAAAAAGAGAGCACGGTATCGGACTTTTGAAAATGCTCGGCTTTCCATTAAGAGATAAAATTATTTAATATGCCGAAGAAATCAACAATAGCCAGGTCGAATAAAAAGCCCAAATTTTCGACGCGCATAGTGCGAAGATGTTTTCTTTGCGGCCGTAAGCGCGGATATATGAGAAAATTCGGATTATGCCGGATTCATTTCAGAGAATTGGCCGGCCAGGGATTGCTTCCGGGAGTAAAAAAATCGAGCTGGTAATATTTTTTAAATTTTATTATGGACCCTATTTCAGACATGTTAATAAGAATTAAGAACGCCCAAGCGGTTAAAGCCGACCAAGTTTTGATTCCTTTTTCGAAATCGAAATTTCAAATTGCCGGCATTTTTAAAGAAAAAGGGTTTTTGTCGGGAGTAGAACGGAAAAAGAAAAAAGAGAAAAAGTCCGAGACTGAATATTTGTTGGCCACTCTTAAATATTCCGACAACCAAGGAGCGATTCACGGCATAAAAATTATCAGCCGTCCGTCCAGAAGGATTTATATTGGAGCCAAAGACATCAAACCGGTCCGTTCTGGCTACGGGATAGCGGTTATTTCCACCCCCGAGGGTATTATGGATTCGCGGGAGGCCAGGAAAAAAAATCTGGGAGGAGAACTGATGTTTGAAATATATTAAAACGACCAAAAAAGTTTAAAAAATTAAAGATTTAAAAAGTGAGCAAAATAGGCAAAAAAACAATAAATATTCCGGCCGGCACGGAGATAATCATCGAAGGGCGGAAAATGACGGTCAAAGGTTCCAAGGGAGAACTGCAAATGGCAATTCCGGAAGACATTGAGATTTCCGTCAGCGACGGCAAATTGAAAGTTGTCGCCGCGGGCAAAGAGCCGAAGAACGAAATCTGGGGATTAATCAGAGCTCTTGCCGCCAACATGATTAAAGGTGTTTCAGACGGCTTTGAAAAGAATCTGGAATTCCAGGGAATCGGTTACAAGGCTATTTTAAAAGGCAATGATTTGGAATTAAGCCTTGGTTATTCCCATCCGATTGTGGTGAAGGCTCCGGAGGGCATAAGTTTTAAGGTTGAGAAAAATATGATAGCGATTATTGGCCGCGATAAAGAGCTGGTCGGAAACACGGCCGCGGAGATTCGTTCTAAAAGGCCTCCGGAACCTTATAAGGGCAGCGGCATAAGGTATAAAGGCGAGGTCATAATAAAGAAAGCCGGAAAAAAAGCGGTTACAGCGAGTTAATTTTAGTATAATATGGCTATTGGAAAAAATAAAAAAATACATAGAATTTCCAGACACAAGCGTGTGCGCGCCAAGCTTTTTGGCACGGCTCAACGGCCCAGAATCTCTATTTTTAAAAGTAACCGGCATATTTTTGCGCAAGTTATAGATGACGACAAAGGCAAAACGATTGTTTCCGGGTCAGATGTTGATTTAAATCAAAAAGCATCCAAGGTCAAAAAAACGGAGAGTGCCCTTAAGGTTGGCGAGACGTTGGCGGCCCAAATTTTAGAAAAAGGAATTAAGGCGGCGGTTTTTGACAGAGGCGGATTCAAATATCACGGCAGAATCAAAGCTTTGGCTGACGGTTTGCGCAAGGGCGGAATAAAAATATAGTCAAAAGTCCAAGGTCAAAAGTTTTAATAAATATGGAACAAAATATTACAGAACAAAATATGCCGGAACAAGAAAAAGCAAAAACACTTGCTCCCGTTTTCGGAGCGGAACGACCTAAGCGCTTCGCGGGCGGAATGAGAGGAAGGGGCAGAAGGGGTTTCGGGCCGGATTCCAACAAGAAATCGGAATATGAGCAATCGGTTTTAGACATTGCTCGAGTCGCCAGGGTGACTAAGGGTGGAAAGAGATTCAGTTTTAGGGCTACCGTAGTTATCGGTAATGGAAAGAGTAAGGTCGGAGTTGGAATTGCTCAAGGCCGAGATGTGGCCCAGTCAATACAAAAAGCCTTTAATGACGCCAAGAAGCATTTGATTACCGTAGAGATTACTCAAGACGGAACGATAGCGCACCAAGTGGAAGCGAAATATGCCAGCGTCAAAGTGTTGTTAAAACCGGCTAGAGGCGGAGTAAAAGCCGGAGGAGCGGTCAGAATGGTGGCGAAATTGGCCGGCATCACCAGCTTAACCGGTAAATTGCTTAGAAGAACCAACAACAAACTTAATATTGCAAGGGCAACGCTGGAAGCGTTGAAGAAAATAAAAACCCGAATCAACACAAATCATCCGGGAAAATAATATGCAATTAAACCAGTTAAAACCTAATACGCCTCGCAAAAATAATAAACGAGTCGGCCGCGGGGGCAAACGGGGGACTTATTCCGGAAAAGGAAGCAAGGGCCAGAAATCCAGAGCCGGCGCAGGGGTAAAACCAGGTTTCAGGGGCGGCGATAACCGGCTCTGGCAGCTTTTTCCCAAACAAAGGGGAGCTTCCAAAAAACCGGGTAATTCACGGCCCCATTTTAAACATCGATTTTTCCGCGTAAAGAGCGTCAAACCGGCGATTGTTAATTTGAATTTATTTAATACTTTTAACGACGGTGACACGGTTAACCCCAAAATTCTTTTGGAAAAAGGGCTGGTTGATAGTATCAAAAACGGCGTTAAGGTGCTTGGCGGCGAAGAGCTTAAAAAGAAACTGGAATTCGGGGGGTTTGTTTTTTCTGCATCGGCGAAAGAAAAAATATTAAAAGCGGGAGGAAAAATAGAATCTTAACGACGCGAATATATTATTAGTGCGCATTATTCGTAAGTGTATCTAACCATTATTTGTAAATTAGAGTGGATTCGTAAATTGGGGTTGCTATTATGAATAAGATACTTCAAATTTTCAGAAGGCCGGATTTAAGAAACAAAGTTCTATTTGTTTTAGCTCTTTTGGTTGTTTTTCGCGTTGTATCCAACATTCCCATACCGGCGGTGGACACTTCCCGGTTGAAGGATTTTTTCGCCCAGAATCAATTTTTTGGTCTGGTCAGTTCTTTTACCGGCGGTTCTTTGTCAACCCTGTCTTTGGGCATGCTCGGTCTCGGCCCTTATATTACCGGTTCCATTATAATGCAGCTTTTGACAATGATTTTTCCCTCATTGGAGCAGATGTACAAGTATGAAGGCGAAGCGGGTCGGATGAAATTCAACCAATATTCCCGCCTGTTGACCGTTCCTTTGGCGGCCTTGCAGGGGTACAGCTTTTTGGTTTTGCTGGCTCGGCAGAACATTATCGGCCAGCTTAGCCCGCTGGACTGGGTTGCCGCTTTAGCGGCCGTTATTGCCGGGAGTGTTTTTCTGATGTGGATAGGCGAGCTTATTTCTGAAAAAAACATCGGCAACGGCGTGTCTTTACTGATTTTAGCCGGCATTGTCGCCCGTTTTCCGGCTTCGGTTCAACAGACTGTTTTTGCTTATGACCCGAGCCAGCTTTTCGCTTATGTCGGTTTCGCGATTGTGGCGCTGGCTGTCATCGTCGGAGTCATATTTATTTCCGAAGCTCAGAGAAATATCCCCATAAATTACGCGAGACGAGTCAGGGGCTTCAAGGTTTATGGCGGAGTATCCACTTATCTTCCCATGAGAGTAAACAACGCTGGAGTGATTCCGATTATTTTTGCCTTGTCTCTTTTGCTTTTCCCCGGCATGTTGGCCAACTTTTTTGCCGGTTCAAACATCGCTTTTGTTTCCAACCTGGCCGGATTCATCAATGGTATTATTCAATCCCAGCTTTGGTACGCGATTTTTTACTTTGTTCTTGTCGTCCTTTTCACTTATTTTTATACCGCCGTTACTTTTGACCCTAAATCAATCTCGGAGAATATCCAAAAACAGGGAGGATACATTCCGGGCATCAGGCCGGGACCGATGACGGCGCAATTTTTGAATCACCTGTTGAATCGGGTGACTCTGGTGGGCGCGTTGTTTCTGGGCCTGGTTGCCATTCTTCCCAATCTGGTTCAGGGCGCAACCGGCATCTCGGCTTTTACCGTCGGGGGCACTTCTATTTTAATCGTGGTGTCGGTGGCGCTGGAGATTATGAAGCAGGTAGATGCCCAGCTCTCTATGTATGAGTATTAAAACGTAAGAATATAGCGCATTTTTTCATGGCGAGCGCGTGCCCGCTTTTTTGTTTATCGTTTTACTCCCCACTCGCTAAAATGATATTATAGAAAAGATATGGCAGATACAAAAAAGATAATTATTCTCGTTGGGCCGCCGGGGTCGGGGAAGGGGACGCAGGCGGAGATGTTAGCCGACAAATTCGGGTTGTTTAATTTTGAGACCTCCAAAATTATTGAAGAAAAATTTAAGAATGCCGACCCTTCGGACGAAGTTATAGCAACAGAAAAAGAAAATTGGAAATTGGGGAAATTGGTTACACCCGAATTGGTTTTTGAATGGATAATAGATAGGGTTAAGGAATTGGCCAGTGAAGGCAAGGGTATTGTTTTTAGCGGTTCTCCGCGCACGCTTTTTGAGGTTGAAAATGAACTGCCTATTTTTGAAGAATTATACGGCAGAGAGAATATCAGAGCGGTGAACATAAAACTCACCGAAGGGGAATCGGTAAAAAGAAACAGCAAGAGAAGAATTTGCGAGAAAAACCGGCATCCCATCCCCAATTTTTCGGAGTTTGAAAATATTACCAAGTGTCCGAAGGACGACAGTCCGGTAATCACCCGCCTTTTGGATAATGCGGAAACAATCAAAATAAGATATCAAACTTATCTTAAAGAAACCGAGCCGGTGCCGGCATTTTTACGGGAAAAGGGCTATAACGTTTTAGAAATCAACGGCGAACAATCAATTGAAAAAGTATTTGAAGACATACTAAAGCAGTTAGACTATGGTCAATAGTCTATAAACGATAGTCAATTTGAATGGTCAACACAAAAACCAATAAGGAGATTCAAATTATGCGAGAGGGGGGCAGGATGCTGGCGGAAATGCTGAAAAGATTGGCGGAAGAGGCAAGGCCGGGGATTGCCACCAAGGATTTGGAAAAGCTCGCCCGCGAGCTTATTTCGTCTTATGGCGTAAAGCCGTCTTTTTTAGGTCTTGGCGGTTATCCGGCTGTTCTTTGCGCTTCGGTCAACGATGAAATCGTCCACGCCGTTCCGTCCGGCAGGAAATTAAAAGAAGGTGATTTATTCAAACTTGATTTTGGAATTATCCATAAAGGTTTTCATGCCGATTCGGCTCTTACAATTTTAATTCCGGGCGGCAAAGAGTCGGATAACGCTCTTAAAGAAAAATTAATAAATGTGACGAGAGAATCGTTGCGAATCGGGATTTCAAAAGCCAAGGCGAGAAATACTTTGGGCGATATCGGTTCGGCTATTCAGAAATATGTTGAAGCGAACGGATTCAATGTGGTCAGGGATTTAGTCGGCCACGGCATCGGCCGGGAGCTTCATGAGGAACCTCAAGTTTTAAACTACGGCCAGGCCGGTTCCGGTCTTGAACTTAAGGCGGGTATGGTTTTAGCGATAGAGCCGATGGTGGTAACCGGCGGCTGGAAAATCAAAGACGGCAAAGACGGTTTCGGTTTTCTCACCAAAGACGGCGGTTTGGCCGCGCACTTTGAGCATACGGTAGTAATAACTCAAGACGGGCCGAAAGTGTTAACTGAATAACTCGCTCGGTCAGTCCCATATTTCAGCCCATTTCTATTTTCCCATGCTTCGAATCACAATATAATTTAACGAGTCCCACACTTAAGTGTTTAAGTGTGGGACGAGCGCTACGGCGCGCTCTTTTTTCAATCTGCTCGGCCGTTTAGGATAAACAAGGGATTTCCTGCAGGAAATCCCTTGTTTATCCTGGCCGGTGAGAACTTATTCAAAAAGAGCGCGCCCTCCGCTACTTAGCTTTGATTGAAAGCTGATACTCTGCCGAGAAAGGTCAAAGCGCAAACAATGCAAACAAGTGCAAACAAGGACAGACCTGCAAACAAGGACTGTCCTTGTGATTAGTTTGTGATTAGTGATTACCTTCCCAATCCTCGCTTTGCCAAAAGCTATTGACAAATATAGCTATTTTATGTTATACTTAAAGAATAGGGTTGTTCGGTGCATCTGTAACTCAACTGGCAGAGTGCCTGCCTTTTAAGCAGGAGGTTGCGGGTTCAAGTCCCGCCGGATGCACCAAGCTATTGACTAATGTCATTCAACACCCCCAGCCAATTTCGCCTGTGTCCTTTTTCATCTGTGGCGCTGTCGTCTAGCGGCCCAGGACACTGCCCTTTCAAGGCGGAGATCGTCGGTTCAAATCCGACCAGCGCTATCCCTCACCAGTTTCAACAAACTGGTGAGGGATTTTAAATTATGAGGGATTCTATTTCTGATGCGCGAAAATTCTATCCAACCCCGACTAAATTGTATATCGGCAAAAGAATCGCCGAAACGAGAATGGCAACGGCAAAACCAAGAATCAACACCAGAATAGGTTCAATCAGCTGGGAGATGTTATCAATGGCGTTATCCGACTCTGATTTGTAAAACTTCGAAACGTGCTCCAGCATGAAATTCAATTTTCCCGTTTTTTCTCCGATGGCTACCATCGAGGTCATCAAGGGAGGGATTTCTTTCCTTCTTTCAAAAATTTCCGAGATGCTTCCTCCGCCACGGACGTTTTCTTCCGCTTCTAAAAGAATTTTACGGTAATTGGTGTTCCCAACCAAGTCGGCCGTTATTTTCAGTCCGTCCAAAATAGGAATGCCCGATTTTATAAGCGTGGCTAAACTCTCGGATATTCTGGCCAGATATAAATTACGCACCACCGTTCCCAGAGACGGAATGTTTATCATCAAATTGTCCAGCCAGGCGCGGCCGTCCGGTGTTTTTATATAGCGCCCCAGAAAATAAATGCCGCCGAATACGACGATGATAAGCGGGTAAAGAAATCTGTTGACCAGACCGGTAACGGCGATAAGTGTCCGCGTCGTAAACGGCAGTTCGCTCGCCCCCATTTCTTTGAAAATAGAAAGCAATTGCGGAAGAACATACACCATCATTATAATCGTCACCACAATAAGAGAAAAAACGATAAACGCCGGGTAGGTCAACGCTCCCCTGATTTTTGAATTAATCGCCTGACTCCTCTCAAGATAGTCGGCCAGATAAAGAAGGGTTTCGTGCAATTTGCCTGAAATTTCTCCGGTCTGAACAAGTTTGACGTAAAACGGGCCGAAAATTTTCGGATGAGCGGCCATCGCTCCGGAAAGAGACGAGCCGCCCTCAACCGCCTCCGACACATCGCCGATTACTTTTTTGAAAGACGGTTTTTCCGTCTGCTTGGCTAAAGTTCTTAATCCTTCGGCTAAGGGCATATCGGCGTCAATCAAAGTAGAAAGCTGGCGGGTGAAGACCACCAGGTCTTTGTTGTTTGGTTTAGAAAAATATTGGCCGATGTCAGCCGAAAAAATGTCTTTGCCGACGGCGTTTAGGGAAAGAACCGTGAATCCTTTGCCGTGAAGAATGCTTACCGCGGCATTTTCATCCGAAGCTTCAATCCCACCCTCCAACATCTCGCCGTTTTGGGTTTTTATTTTATAATTAAATTCCATATTATACCAATTCTTTCAATCCCGCCGGATTGGCGGCATAAAACTCCGCCCTCTCCCAGCTTATTTCCTTTCGCCTGAATAAGTCGGCAAGCGACCTGTCCAGGCTGACCATGCCCACATCCTGGCTTGTTTCTATAACCAGGTCCATTTGCCTCGGCCGGTTGTCGCGGATAAGAGTCCGGATGGCCGGCGTGGCAATCATCACTTCCACTGCCGGAATGAGACCGCCTCTTATCCTGGGAATCAGCCTTTGGGAAATGACTCCGGAGAGAGTGTTGGCCAGCTGGCTCCTTATCTGTCCCTGCTGATTCGGCGGAAAACTGTCGATAATTCTTTCTACGGTCCGGGCGGCGCTGTTGGTGTGAAGCGAAGCCAAAACCAGATGTCCGGTTTCAGCCGCCGTCACCGCGGCGCTCATTGTTTCATAATCCCGCATTTCCCCTATCATCACCACATTGGCGTTTTGTCTGAAAACGGAACGCAGAGCTTTGTGGAACGAAAGAGTGTCCTGCGAAATTTCCCTTTGGTCAATAATGCTTTTATCCGGCGTAAAAACGTATTCAACGGGGTCTTCAATCGTCACGATTTTTTCCGCCCTTTCGCGGTTGATTAGGTCAAGCAAAGCGACCAGCGTGGTAGACTTGCCATGGCCGGTCGGACCGACAACCAAAACAAACCCCTGGGATAATTTTGAAAATATTTTGACTATCGGCGGTAGGTTCAGTTCATCAACGGTTCTTATTTCGTTGGGAATCAACCTTAATGATGCCGCCAAGCCGCCCCTTGATTCATAAACAGCCGCCCTAAACCGGTTCTTCCCGGCCAGGTCGTAAGAAAAATCAAGCTCCTTTTCGGTCAGAAAACGGTCTTTTCTTTCTTCGCCCAGTAAGGCGAAAACCAATCCGGCCGTTGTTTCCTTGTCCAATATTTTGTGCTCGCTTAAAACTATAAGCCGCCCGTCAATCCGCAAAACCGGATAATGGCCGGGAGAAATATGTAAATCCGAAGCGTTCTGTTGAGCCGCAAGCGATAAGAGTTCTTCTAAATATTGATTGTAATCTGCCATAAGTTTAATGTTTGTAAAGTTATAAAGTTCGTAAGGTTAGAGAATTATAACTTGATGAACTTTATAACTTGACTACGCGCTGTCCCCCGCCTGCGCCACTTCCAACAACTCTTCTAATGATACAACGCCTTTTAACACTTTCAAAATTCCGTCCTGAAACATGACAATCATTCCCTGCCGCTTGCCTTCCTGGCGCATAGCCGCTTCTGAAAGCGTGCCTAAAATTATTTTTTCAAATTCGTCGGTCATTTCCAGCATTTCAAAAATAGCGATTCTGCCCTTAAAAGCCTTGCCGCCGCATTCTTTGCAGGGATTTTTAATATTGGGTTTAAAAATTTGGTAACCGCTCTTCGAAAAAAATTCCTGCTGATAGTCTTCGGGCATGTCGTTTAAAGCGTCGTTAATTATTTTCTCCTCGCCGGCGTTGGCTTTGGCCTCCAGTTTGCAGGTCGGACACAATCGTCTTAAAAGCCTCTGGGCCGCGGCGACGTTCAGCGTCGGAGGAATCAAATATTTTTCGACGCCCATGTCTATCAGGCGAGGCACTACGCCGATGGCATCGTTGGTGTGGAGCGTCGAAAGAACAATGTGCCCGGTCAAGGCGGCCTGGGTGGCAAGAGCGGCCGTCTCGCGGTCCCTGATTTCTCCGACCATTATAATATCGGGGTCCTGGCGCAGAATGTGCCTCAAACCGGAAGCAAAAGTATAGCCGATTTCTTCGTGAACCTGGGATTGGTTGACTCCGTCCACGAAATATTCAATCGGGTCTTCCAGGGTGACGATGTTTACATCCTCCGTATTCATTCTTTTCAGCATACCGGCCAAAGTCGTGGATTTTCCGGAACCGGTCGGGCCGGTAATAAGGATGCTGCCGAAAGGCTTGGCCATTGCCTTTTCGACAATTTCCAGAGCTCGTCCGTCAAGCCCCAAATCGGGTAAATCAATTTTGCCGGTCAAAGGGTCCAAAATACGCATCACCGTTTTTTCTCCGTTCTTGGTCGGAAAAGTGGAGACCCGGAAATCTATTTTTCTTTCGCCTATTCTTGTCGAGAATCTTCCGTCCTGGGCCAGCCGCGTTTCGTCAATCTTCAAATCCGAAAGTATTTTTATCCGGGTTATGACGGCCGAATGGAGATTTTGCGGAAGGGTAAGGGCCGTACTTAAAACGCCGTCGATTCTAAAACGGATTCTGACCCGGTCTTCAAACGGCTCAACGTGAATGTCGGAAGCCCTTGATTCAACGGCGTGTTTTACGATTACGGCGACTATTTTTGTCACCGGAGCTTCGGCTGTAATTTCATCAATCGACCGGACGCCGCCTTCTTTTTCTCCGAGTTCTTCGGTCAGCGATTCCAGCGCCTTGCCGACTTCGCCGGTTAGGGTGCGATATTGCCTTAAAATGGCGTCGAAATCTTTGAGGCTAAGCACGTATTTTTCAAGCGCTAAGCCCTTGTCTTCGGCAACGAATTTCAGCGCCTCTAAAGCGCCGACATCTTCCGGATTGAGCATGCCGACCTTGAGAACATTGCCTTCTTTGGCAAAAGGAACGATTTTATAAAAACTGACCACATCTTCGGCAATTTCCTTCATTGCCTCTTTGTCCAATTCTATTTTCTCAAGTTCAACAATCGGCAACCGATATAAACTGGATTCCAGCGCCAAAAGGTCTTTGTCGGAAATAATATTTTTCTCAACCAAAACGCGGCTGAAATCTTTTTCTTCGGCTTGCGCCGTTTTTATAAGCTCCCCCAAAGCGGCTTCGGAAACGACATTCAGCCGGACCAGTTCGCTTGTGAGAGTTTGCGGAATTTTTAGAGACATAATTTAAGCCGGCATGTAGCCGGTTTTCTGAATTTTGCTACATGCCTGCGGCCAAGCAGACCGGTTAAAACGGAGCGAAAATATTCTTTTTCCCGGTTGTTCCCGGCACGACCGGTGATTCTCCAAAGACTTCCAAAGTTTTGTATTTCGCGTTGTCTAAAACCGAGAAGTTGATTTGCAGAGTTTCAAATTTCTTCAAATCGTCGCGGCCGGAAACAATCGGCGGCTCCGGCGCCGGAGCCGGTCCGGTAAACTGGGAATAAAAAATATATCCGGCGGCAAAACCTAAAACGACAATAAGCGCAATTAACATTTTGTTTTGGCTGGGTTGTGGCATACGGAAAAGGTTTAAAAATTAATACCGCGTTTAATTGCCGATTTTCTTGTTATCGGGACCCAAGAAATAGGCGTTAATTCTCACTCTGAAATCCAAAAGAGAAGAGGCGCCGAAAGAGCTGGGGCTGATATCTATGAAAGCGACGTCAAGCAGGCGAAGATTTTTCTCGATATTGTTGAGCAGACCGTCCAGCGAAAGATAGTTTCCGCTAAAATTAAAATCGAGCAGCAACATTCCGTACTGTTTTCCGGCTTCCGCGCTTTGCTCGCTGATTGTTCCGCCCGTCAATTGCATGCCGTTTCTTGAGGCGATGTTTTCCATTGTAGAAACAAGTTCGGCAACGCTTTTCTTGTTCGGAATCACCGAGGACAGTTTGGCGATATCACCGGCGCGTTTTTGGTATTCGGCGGTTAAGGACTTTAAATTGGCAATAATGGCGTTCCGGGCAGACAGCAAATTTTCTCTCTCTTTAATCGCCTCGCGCAGGACGGAAATTTTGTTGTAGCTCGGTAAAACTAAAACCCAGGCCAAAAAAACAGCCAAGGCGATAAGCGATGCTCCGATGTAATTTTTGGTTTGGCTCATTTAATCGCGTTATTTCTGCTTAAGAAATTTTGCTTTGTCAAAAGTAATCTGCATGTTGAATTCAAGTTTTCCGTTGGTCAGAGTGTTAACGTTGTTTAGAACAACATCCTTTATGGATTCGTCAGACATAAAAGCGGCTATCTGCCGGGCTATTGTCGTATAGTTGGCGGCCAGAGCTTTGAAGTCAAATTTGCTGTCAGGGGTGGCCGCCGCCAAATTCTCAAACTGAACTTGGCCCTGCAGCAAGCTTTCCACCTTAGCCATGGCCTTGGACCAATAAATATGGTCGTTCAGAAGAACGCTTATTAAGGACAACTGCTTGTCCAAAACAAGAAGATTGGCCTCGGCCTTCTTGTCCCGCTGGTTTTCCAGGTTATTAAGTTCCCCGTCCAGTCCGATTATTTTATTTCCCAAAGAATTGCCGAAAAAATACAAGCCGGCCGCCGCGGCGACAACCAAAACCAAAACGGCGATTCCAGCGTAAACAGTCCGGTTTTCCCCGGGTACTTTTACTTCAATTTTCCTTCTTGTTTCGGGAAGGAGTTGTAACCCATTTTTATCGGGCATTTAATTTAATTATAAACGAATTTCCAGATGGTTTTATCCACACCGTCATATTTCTCTCATTGCCAGGCCAACCGCCACGGAAAAGGTATTGGCCAGCTCCTGGACAATGGGATTCAGGGTTGGCGGATATACTATTCTGGCAAAAGAATTCGCTACGGTCGTTTCGCGTCCTAATTTCTGTTTGAAATACTCCACAAAGTTCGGCATATTAACTAAACCGCCGGCCAGCAAAACCCGGCTGATTTTCTGATTTCTAGAACTTTCGTAGTTGGTAATCGTTTTTTTGGCCTCAAAAACCATCATATCAAGCAGCGACCCCATCGCTTCGTTAACGATATTTTCATCGGTCTGTTTCAGGCCGAGTTTTCTTTTAAGCTCTTCGGCTTTTTCAAGGCTGACATTCAAAGAGCGGGCAATGGACTTGGCTATTTCAAATCCGCCCACTTCGTAGTTGTGGCTTATCTGAAATTAGCCCTTATCAACGACAAGAATCGAGGTACTGCGTCCGCCGATGTTGATGACGGCGGTAGTGCTTAAATCATTGCCCAGCAGAGCTCTGGCTAAAGCCGTATTCTCAAGCTCAAGAGCTCGCAGATTAAGACCGGCGCCTTTCGTGATTCTTTGATATCGAGCCGTTTCGTCTTTCGGCACCGCGGCCAAAAAAACCTTCACTGTGGTCGGTTTCGCGCCTTTGCCGGCCACCTGC
>Ga0209542_10006062_pt1 | contig 23752 bp, 39 predicted proteins | sample RifCSPhighO2_01_FD_184028 | JGI IMG/M metagenome (GOLD analysis project Ga0209542, IMG submission 184028) | Soil microbial communities from Rifle, Colorado - Rifle CSP2_plank highO2_0.1 (SPAdes) (version 2) | ecosystem: Environmental > Terrestrial > Deep subsurface > Rock core/Sediment ...
CGGCTTTTGCCTCGATGGGCCTTAATTCATTGAATGCCCTTCCATCAGGCCTTTTATTGAATGTCATTTTTTTCACCTGTATTTCCATTGCCAAGATGGTCTTTTATCCTCTCTGTAAGGCCAGGCATATGCGATTCTGCCTCGATTTTCCTGATTGCCGAAACAGCTTTCATCTCATCTTCTGGCTTTCCCGAAATCCATATCACTCCATTTTGGCCAACAACTATGTTGCAGCCGGTGGATTCTTTTAGCATCATCACCATGGAGCCCTGTTTTCCGATTATTCTCGGAACCTTATGCGGGTTGACATAGATTATTCTTCCTTCGCCGAGCTTTCTCAGGCCTGGACCTTTGAGTGTTAAATCAACTAAATTTTGCGATGTCACGTTGATTATTTTTGCTGCAATAAAATCGCCAAATGTGAAGAATTTTGTCAAGTCTGCTCCTCTCATTATAAAAGAGGATGTGGCATCCTTGATTCCCAGCATTGCTGTGTAAGCTGAATTGATTTCTAATCTCCAGCCGGAAAAAGTAACATCCATCACCGTTCCGATTATTACATCGCCGTTTTTTGGAAGGTATTTTCCTGAAAGCGGTATCAGTCTTACGAGCCTGCCATCAATGCTTATTAGGCCGAGCTTCGACGCTATTATCTTTTCTCCGTCTCTAAAAGTCCCTGCAGCCGGAAGGAAATCAAGCCCTTCTGCGATTACTTCTCCAGGAACCACTACACTTTTGTCTTGCATCAATAAGTTTCCCATTTTACATTATCCTCTGTCTTTTGTTGTCGATATTAAATTCTAAAGTCGCCTGCAATTTTTGCGGCATAACCTGCGGCTCTTCTGTGAGCCATTCAAACATTGTCTGCGGAGTAAATTCCAAATTCATGAAAAGCTTATGGAGCTCCTCTGCTTCCATCAACGGTCTTCTTTCGTCTATCATCTTGTGCCCACCACCTTGCTTTGCACGGCTCCATGAGTTGCCTTGTTGATTGCATCATAAAACTCCTGCTGCAAACCAGCAGGCATCTCCAGTTGTGCCCTAAGCGAGCCGTCATTTTGCCAGGTATCTTTCATTATTGTTCCAAAGCTCTTTAGAGTATGGAATGATTTTGCGGCGTATTGTGGGGGAATAATTACCTCAATTTCGATTATCTCAAATTTCAGGGGCAGAACTTTCCTGATTTCCTTTACAACATCCTGCACCTGGTCTTCTGCGTTTCTGAATTCGTCAAATCTTACTTTGGCCTCTTCGATTGCAAGCCTGATTCTCTGCTCAGGATGGGGCAATTTTGTTCTTGGGTCAATCGCGTTTCGGTGTATCAGATAAACTATCTTGTTCTTTTTTTCTTCTCTTAGTTTTTCCCTGTATTCGGCCGTAAGTTGTATTTCCCCGTTTTTTATTATTTCAGAAGCGGCTTTTAAGATATCTCTAGTTCCAAGTGCAGAGATCATCTCTATTTCGCCTGCCATTAACCCCTTTTGTGCGTCGAAGAAAACTTTTTCAGCATACAGGATGTCCTTAATGTCAATCGCAGCGCCCTGCTTGTAAGCTATTGCCTGCTCGGGATGCACAACAATCTCAAATTTATGGCCATGGCTTTTTAGCCTGGCAAGATTTAGATGCACTCTTTCGTGCCCTGTGTTAAACGCTGGCTTTCCGCTGCTCATTTTTTCTTTGCAGTTGAGTCGCTGCCTTTCTTTACCTCTTCGTAAATGGCATCAATTTTTTTTCTTGAGAGCCTTGTAAAAGTATTTTCAGGCATTTTAATGTAAGCGCAGTCAATTCTTTCAATGTTGAAATCTTTATTAAGGAAATCCGATAATCCTTTTATTCCAAGCTTTATTGCATCATCAACGCTGAGATCATCTTTATAGGATTTGTGGAGCATATCCTCTATTTCGGTCTCTCCTTCACCTATTACAGTTGCCTTATACTGGAAAAAAATTCCGGTTGGGTCTGTCTCAAAAAGCTTTGGTCCTGTGTTGTCTATTCCTCCGACTAAAAGAGAAACGCCGAAAGGCCTTAATCCGCCGCTTTGCGTTGTAATCTGCTTTAGATTGCATAAATCTTTTACAATGCTAAGAATATCAACTGGGCTGTCAAATGTCACTTTATGCTGCTGTGCTCTCAATTGTGCACGCTCGATTAGCACTCTTGCATCGCTTAGGATTCCTGAAGCAGTTGCGCCAATATGGTCATCTATTTGGAAAATTTTCTCAACAGTTTCTGCAACAACGAGCTTGTCAACTATTCTTTTGTCGGTTACGAAAACAACGCCGTTTTTTGCAACGATTCCTATTGCTGTGCTGCCTTGCTTGACGGTCTTCTTTGCATATTCGACTTGCAAAAGCCTGCCATCAGGACTGAACATTGTAATTGCGCGGTCATAACCCATCAGTTGGTGTGGTTGTGGTTGGTTGTTCATCGTGATCCTCCTTATACTTTTGAAATTGAACCTGAAACCCTTGCTGTTCTGAAAATAATTTTTTGTTTATTAACTTCTGTTGAAAGAGATAATGTTGCGCGCAATGCATCAACAAATTTCCTGTGAATCCTTACAACAATATCTTTGTCTGATTTTTCTGGAACCAATCGTAAATTTGCTTTAACACCGGAAAGTGTTCCTACAAGAGCCAAGAATCTAGCTTTAATTGTCTCAAAAGCCTCTGTGTTTTTTACCGGCTTCTCTGATATTATTTCAATCCTCATATACCGCTTTTTTTCCCTTAGCGAAGGCAGCAATGGCCTCATTTTTAATCATAAAAAGAGATCTTTAGTTGTCCCTTTTTTCTCTCTCATGCAGGAGAGTAGTAGGCCCTTTTATAAAGGTTGTGATTAAAATTGGAAAGATTGTTTAGTAGCCATTTAGCTTAATATGATTGTTAATTATGGCGTTTTGGAACCGATTATTGCCATAAAATTATATATATTTCAAAATATTTCTGCTTTTTTGCAGGGAGGGGTGTGCTTTATGTTGGGGATGATGAACTTGGTGCAGTTGAAAAAACATTGAGTCATTACAATAGATTTGGAAATCCTTCAGCTCCAATATTTTATCATGAAATTCCAATGGCCTGTTTTGGAAGATTTACAGAAGATGGATTCCGAAGATGGATAAGGGGTATGATTCCTGATGCCGAACAACCATTGCAGCATTACGATGCCGTTCTTGTCCATTCCTTACACCAAGATATGGTCGACCTAGTCAGAGAGGCTTTTCCAGGTGTTCCGATAATAATGATTGGGATATTAGGCACCGGGCATATTGCTCCAAAAACTGCAGACTGTGAGGTGGGATATAATTATAGAGATATTCCTTCTGTTCTTGAACACATGGTTGCAAACAAATAATTATTCCAAATCTTCAATCTGGTCCTGTAATGAGGGCTCTTTTTCTGGCACTTTTTGGTCTTCCAATCTCGTTAGAACATCGATATCTGAGAAGTTCTCTAAAGCGCACTCCTCACAGTAATATTCTGATGAATCCTTGACTGCAAATACAGCTTTGTTTGTGCAAAGCACGCACTTCTTCATAGACGAAGAAAATCACGATTGGCTATAAGAATATTGTGCTATTGGAGTGACTATATCAACGTTCTATCTTAGTTATGATTTCGCCTGAATCAACACGAGCTGCAGCAATACTTGAATCTGGAAGCGTATATTGAATTGCGAGTTTAAATTTCATTTTTATTCTTAAGCCAATTCCGCTTAAGGCGTTATTACAGGGGATTGGTCCTGGATTTAATGAGTCCCAAGGTAACAAATTAGCTGATAAGGGAATATAGTCACCGACAAAACAATCTCCATTTGGAGTAGAAATATTTAGACCCGTTACAGTAATTGGTTGATTAAATTTATTGGTCAAAAGAAGATAAACCACTCCACTTCCCCCACTTGTTTCAAATCTATAATCCGTACATTCAAATTTCTCTCCTAAATAACACCTGTCTGGTACAACATTCGATGGATCTAAAACACCAAAATAGCTCATAGCAGCAATAACAACCAATACAACGAGTATAGCCCAGCCATAAGTCATCAAGAACTCCATAGCGGCCTGACCGGACCTATTTAAACGACCCATTATAGCTTTTAAGGTAAAATCCATTATATAAGTCTTATCTTCTTAAATAGTGCATGGAAAACTATTTAAAGAATCTTAAGCACTCTATAGTCGGGAAGAGCTTTGATGAAAAAACTAATAACTATTTTTGCAGTTGTTTTAATGACAATAATACCATTTGTATTTGCACAGTCTATTTTTACAACCACAACCGATAATTCCAATGATGCAGGCACATTTGGTTCGCCTGATGGAGATATGGATACATCAATTTGCTATGATCACCCTTCTCAGCCAGTAGAATTCTACATTAATCAAAACATCAATATTTCAGCAATAGAAAATGCGAGTTTGCGACTCGCTGTTAGAAATACAAATACATTAGGCAGTCCGCCATTAGGAAATGTAACAATCAATGGAAATTCTTTGGGAACCTTCACGACACCAGCTGGCAATCCTGGTCCGTTTACAGAAGTAAGTTTTAATGTTAATCCTTCATTTTTATTTAATGGTAACAATTTAGTTAATATTACTCTCTTTACTTTTCATTGCGCAAATGTAGATAATGGAAGTTTGATAATTAATCAAACGACTATCCCTCCCGACTCCTGCTTCGACACAGATGGAAACAACATAAACGTTCAAGGAACTGTTTCAGGCTTTTCTAACGGAACACAATTTTCAAACAATGATACTTGTTATTCAGGAAATAGCGTTAATGAATTTACTTGCAATTTGGTAATTCCAGTCAGCACAAACATTTCCTGCGGTACTAATGGCTTTGTAGGGAATAGTTTTTGCTTAACTGGGAGTGTATATAGGAACTTTACGACAAACTTTTGCTCAAGCGGAGCATGTGGATCAACAATCACACCTCAATTAGTTACAACTTGTTACTTTGGATGCAATAATGGAGCATGCACATCTCCTCCGCCGGGTGATAATGACAGCGACGGGATGTCAAACGGTTATGAATTCAATCATACTTGCCTTAATCCTCTTGTCAACGACGCAAATGTAGATTGGGATAATGATTCAGCTGTAGTTCGATACCCTCAAAACTTAACCGTCTACCAAAATATCTCATTGACAAATATTCAGGAGATGCAATTAGGACTCAGACCGTGCCAGAATGACACAGATGCAGACTATGGTAAGGATGGAGTCGAAATTTACATAGGAACAAATGCAACTGCAAAATGCTCTTTGACTTCTACAGCTGATGATGAGCCTGTTGATGCATGGCCATTTGATATAAATGATGATAAAAAAGCAACTTTAGCGGATGTATTGAAATATATTCCGAGCTTTAATACCGTTGTTGGAAACGCTACCTTTAACAAAAGGCTTGATTTGAATATAGATGGTCGAGTTACTTTAGGTGATGTTTTGATGTTTATTCCGACCTTCAATAAGAATTGCACTCAAATTTAAACCATTACACTCTCTAAGAAAGGTGCAATATACACAAACAGCCATGCATTAAATATCAAATGGCTTACTACAAAAATAGCGCTGCTGAGCGGCCTTGAGCCTGCGAGTAAATATAGGGGAATTATAAATGCATCATAAAGTGCGGCAAGAATTATTCCAGCCATAGTTACATTAAATCCGTTAAAAAAAGGAGTAATTAACCCAAGGATAAATATCCCGACAAGCGATATAACTGTTTTTGCATTGAAGCCGGTTCCTAAAACTTCAGCAGCTGTTAAGCCGGCAAGCCCAACCAATCCCCCAACGACACCCCCATAAACTCTTGCTGTCATTACAGTTGAAAGCGTTATGAATTCTATCCCGATAGATGTCTTGACCCATCGATTGTAGATGAGGGATATCGAGCTCAAGATAAGGAAAATTGCGATGAAAAAAAATGGCTTTATCAATTGCCCAAGAGCAACAAAAGCAATGACAATTACAGCAAGAATCAGTATGACTTTCAGCAGATTGTTGGATAGCCACTTGAGTATTCGGTATACAATTCCCCCGAACGAATCCGCAAGTATTTCCCGGAATTTGATTTTTTCACCAGAACTAATCAATTACCAGCCCGCAGTCTTCACAGTAAAGCTCATTGTCCTCCCTCACAATCCGCCTGGACTTGCAGGATGGACACTCATCAACACCCTCTCCTTCCACGCTTTGCAGTGACTTCTCATCTGGCATGATTATGCTCTTGATTTAGGGTTTTAAAATGTTTATGGTAACGAATGGAACCAGATAATTGTAATCAGTTTAGATAATGATTTGAGTCGTAATTTGGCTGGTGCGGCAGCACAGATTTTGCTGGTGGCCTGATCAGCGCATCCATTATTCTATTCCAATATTCAGCCAAATCATGACCGTGAAAGAGCGGCCCATCGTGCCTGATTTCATGGGTTATTATTGCATCAGGACTGTCATAAATCCAGTCTGACCTTGCAAATCTTCTTCCTGTTCCGACGTAATTAAGCCCGCCCAACCCTTCTGACCATCCAAAACCTTTGCCCGTATCAATAGTAACAGGCTTTAAGAAACGCAGTGTGTAAAACGCTGGGAAAGGATACCTCTCATTTGGTCCGACCTCATAAACCGGACTAGGTTGAACATATGCCGGATTGTGCTCGGTTAGATGCACCTGTATCTCAGCCAATAGACTTTCCAAGTCTGGAGCAGTTTCAGTCATATTACCCGGGATATCATCAGATTTTAAAAAGGTTGTTTTAGAAAACTATTTAAAACTCCTAAGGCATTAAGCCTCAAAAGAGAATGGCAGAAGACGGATACGAAGACCTTGACGACCTGAAGAAGGAATTGTCAGGGCGAAAAGAGGACAGCGTTAATTCTACAGAGCTTTATGGGGCAGTCAAAGCACTTTCAATACAAATTGAGCAGCTTACTGAGATATTCAAACTTGCAATCGGGCAAATGACAAACGAAGACGACATTATGAAAAAGGTCTCTGAGCAATTAGAGCAGCTCTTAAAAAACGACCAGGACCTTGCACGCGGATTGTTATTGGTCCTTGAGATAGAAAAAGACAGGAAGGACCTTAATATTGACAGGCCTCTTCCGCTAAGAAGAGCTCTTTCAAGAAGAAGAATGATGAGGAGCCAAAGAATGCAGCAGGTACCTCTAAACATGCCAGATTCAACAGAGCCCGATGACCTTGAGGTAGAATTTCCAGATAATGCGTCTGGACAAAATAAGGTGCAGTAATGGCGCGTACGCGCGTCTTTAGATTTCTTGGGCATGCGGGAAACAATTTCAAGAAGTATTATGACGCTGAATTGGAGCAAAAGAAAACAGCGGCCGAAAAAGAAGAAAGGCAGCGAAGGGCTATGGAAGCTGATGAGAAGCACAAGTCAGCGTTAAGGCATAAAAGCAAGATTCCAACTATTCTTGAGCTTCATAAGAAGCTTAATATTGTAAGAAGGGAGATAAATGAAATGCGTGCCGCCAATCCGGGCTCCAGAAGGATCTCAATTTTAGAGGCAAGATATCATCACATCGATGAGCTTCTGATGAGAAAACTAAAGGAAGAATAATTATTTGTGCGTGAACCAGAAAAACTTAGTACTATCTTCATCATGGTCGTATCTGCAAAATCCAAACCGCTCGAATTGGATTATAGTGCCATGTTTTAGCTCTTTTAATCCGGGCTCTCCCAAGCCTTCCAAATTAATTCCATCAGGCATGAACACTTTAACCTGCACCAATTCAGGAACAAGGGGTAGCCAATGGATTATTTTTGACCCAAATTTTCTGAATTCTTCTATTCCAAGCGAATGAAAAGTAAAGTTATGCCCATTTTTTACAAAATTAATGCAATCCATGAGTCTGTTGACTCTACCGTCTGCAAGAGCTTCACAATCTTCATGAGTAATATAGAATATTCCATTGGATTTTAATTCCCTATAACCCATTTGAGGATTCTGGGGGTGTTTTTTAAGGTGAGAAACCGCATGAGGCGCATTGTCGATTCTGATTTCCTTTGGATTGTGGATAAAGAAAAATCTTGGAGCATCTTTTTCTATGATTCTTCGGTTTTCCATATAAAGATTATCAACCGGTGCTGTAATTTCATTTGGATTTGCTCCAAAACTCAGCACAAACTGCCTTATTGCCTGCGGCGCTATTCCTCTTCTTTCCAATGATTGAAGACTCCAAGTCCGTGGGTCATCCCATCCGATGTATTGGCCTGCAGAAACTTCGTGGCTTGACTTCGATTTGCTGATTTTTGCCCCTTCAATTTGCAATAATCCGAGATGAATTATTTCCTTATGCTGCCATCCCATCAAATCCCAAATGAATCTTTCCATATCGCTTTCAATCATGAGGTCTTTTCCGCGGATTACGTGCGTTATCCCAAGTAGATTGTCATCCATTGCCCACGAGAATTCAAGCAAAGGCCAAACTCTATACTTATGTCCAACCCTTGGATGAGGACGTTCGCTTATCCTGAAAAGCACTCTATCTCTAAATGCAGGATTAGGATGCGTCATGCTTGTTTTAATTCGAAGCACTGCTTCTCCCTCCTTGTAGAATCCGTCCAGCATTTTCTGCCATTCAGAAAGCGTTTCGGAAACAGTTTGTTTTCTATGCTCACATTCTTGGCCTGCTACTCTTTTCTTTCTTAGCTCTTCAAATGGGCATATACAAACATAGGCTGCACCTTTCTCGATGATTTTTTTTGCGTATTCGTAATAAATAGGCAGCCTATCAGATTTGTAAATAATGTTTCCATGCCATTTTACACCAAGCCAGGCTAGACCCTGCGGAATAAGATCATATGCTTCGGGCGCAATCTGTTTTTCTTCGGAGCCAATTGTATCGTCAATTATAAGCAGCAATTTTCCATCGTAACGCTTTGCATATTCATCATTTAGAACAGCAGGCCTTGCATTGCCAATATGCAAAGGCCCGCTTGGATAGGGCGCGAATCTAACGACAACTTTTCCCTGCTGCGCATTAGCAAGCTCAGGCAATCCTCTCTCGACATGCTTCTTTTTTTCTAACAATTCAGGTGCAATTTTTTCCAATTCTTCTTTTTGTTTTTCGATCCCTAGTTTATTTACTTCATTAATTGTTTCAGAAATTTTTTTGCCCAAAACTTTCATGTCTTTTTTTAGTTCAGGCGCCTCAAAGAGAATCTTTGCGATAACAGCTCCCTGACTTGCCTTTCCATCATACTTTACTGCATTGGCTAAGGAATGCTTCCTAATTAATAGCATTATATCCATACTTCAGAGATTTACAAATGTGTTTATTAAAGTGTTGCGATTAAAGGCTGTCCGCCGTTTGAGGACAAAAGAATAGAAGCTTTATTGTAAATGGTTGATTTCATAACTACTTTTGAGAGGCAACAATTACGATAATTTTATAAATTACCGTCTAAAACACAAGGCATGGATAACCCTTTGACTCTTGAGGAGAAAGTAAGAGTTCCAAATCTGATCGGACATGATCTTGCTGAAAAACAAAGCATAATAGTCAAGCAAGCATATATGGGGGCAATAGCTCAACAAGGTCATGGCAGAGGAGGATTAGATCCTAGCATCATCAATGGTTTAAGCAACATCGTCAAAACTACATTCGTTTCAGTTTATGTGCTTACGCAATATACAGATCCTTTTTTTCTAAGAGCAACAACGCCTTCCGATATTCGTTTTATGCTTGACGATTTAAGCAGAAATTATCCGGGTGTGAGAATTGTGCCAACTGTAGATTCACAAGTTAGTACAACTTTCAATTCAGAAATAAATTTGCTTTATTCAATGCTGCATAATTTGATTAAAAATAGCCAAAGGCTAGTAGACCCTAAAAAAGGCGAAATATATGTTTCCGCTACCGAGTTCTTTGGAAGGGCAGAACATTTAGTTTACAGATGCCCTGAAACACCGATTGCAAGAGGATTCATTAGATTCGATGTCCACGATAATGGTCCAGGATTTCCAGCAGATCGCCCGTTAGCCGAATTTTTACAATTAGGAGCTACATCGAGAGAAGAAGGCCATGGATTTGGGTTGTATTATGTTAGCCTTGTTGCAAAAGTTTTGAGATCGCATATTGGCATAGATTCAAAGCCGGGCGATACAAACATTTCTTTTTATCATCCGCTAAATTTAGAGTAATTCTCGTCACAAGCAGATTTAAATAGAGCCCATGAAAGCTATTGTTTTATTGGGCTGATGGCGAAGCTCGGTATCGCGCTCCCATGGCATGGGAGAGACCTCGGGTTCAAATCCCGATCAGTCCAGATTTTTTCAAAAAATCTGGTAAAAAGTGTGCGGCATAAAGCCGCACGAAATAACTAAGAGTTAGAAGAGTCAGTTATTTCTAAGTCGCAATATTTATATACTATATTGATTATAATTACTATAGTGATTATAAAAGGTGATTTCATGAACACAACTATCGCCATATCCGTTGAAATCAGAGACCAGCTAAAAGAATTCGGAACTAAAGGGGAGACTTATGAGGAAGTCATTGCAAGGCTTCTGCAGAGCGCGAAAGAGAGGCAGGTTCGTGACCTGCTAATGGACGAGAGGGGCACCATAACTCTTAAGGAAGCGAGAGCAAGGCTGAACAGATAAAATGGCAAGGGTGATAATCACAGAAGCCCTATTCAGAGATATAAACAGAAAGTTCGGCAAAGCCGAGGCCAAAGAAGTTATTGATTTTCTGGAAACGCTGGAAGAATACCCTAAGAAAGGAAAGGAACTCGGCACCGTCGGGGGAATAGTCATAAAAGAGCTGAAATTCAAGAAATTCAGGTTCTATTTTGTAACAGACGGATATAAATTGAAGTTTCTCAAAGCAGAAGAGCTAAGAGATTTGGTAATCAAAGTTGTAAGGATGTCAGAAAAGAAAGACCAGCAGAAAACAATAAATCAAATAAAGCAAATATTGAGAAACTTGGGAGAAGAAGGATTTACCTAGTCAGCGATTTGGGATATTCGCTCTATCTTAGCCCCAAAATATTATATACCTTTAGCGTTGCCAAGCGCCATGACTTCGCTTATTGCTTCGCTCGGTGTCGGTAAAGGCACGTGGGCATATGTAGGAAAGCTAATTGACGCCGAACCATGGGATAGAGTTTTTGTAGTGACAGATGAAACTGGATTATCCTTTAGAGCAAATAAAAAATTGGATTTTGTTGTCGTCAGGCAGGAACAATTTCTTGCAGAAATGGTAGAAACAATTAAAAAACAGCTAGATGGAAAAATTGCAGATACAGAAGTGGCGCTAAATTTTGTTTCAGGAACAGGAAAAATGCACATGGCAATAGTAAGTGCATTGCTAAAATTGGGCCTTGCCATAAGATTAGTTGCTATGACTCCTGAAGGTATGAAGGAGATTTGATGGTTTTAGAGGAAGCATTGAGATTCAGAGAGCCTATTAATTCTCATGTTGTTCATGGATTCTACCGTGGAGGGGATGAAGGATTAAGAGGAATAAGGGTTATAGAACAGGATGGAGATATTGCAAAAGAAGTTGCAATGATAGTCTACCCTGCAGGTAACGCAACAGCATTTTTTTTAAGATATTTAGTTGCATCACAAGAGGCGCAATTTCCCCAAATAGACTATAGGTTTTTTGATAGAGAGATATATCCTCTGATTTCTGATCAGCGTGCTCAAGGTATGTATGAGATGCTAGATACACTCAGAAGAGATGGAGCAATAACTGATGATGAGCTTGAAATGGAGAAGGAAAGTACAGAGAAGTGGTACCTCGCAGTTGCAAATCCTGAAGGTCTCGCAACAGATATGTTGAAGCAGTTGCTTGAGAGATTAAGACCGGAAACAGTTGATACTGCACAGCGCAGGATACCTACCCTATCTAAGTAATTTCTTGCGTCGGTATTATTCCATACCAGACATAAAGAAACTTGTCGACTGAACGAATCAGTTCTTTTCCCTCGCCTTGTATTGTTATGCACATTCCGCTTAATGCAATCTGAGTGGGCGATTTCGAAGATAAATAAATTATAGGAATTGTTGCATTTTGCTCGCAAGTAACAATTGGGCGATTCTCGCAACCTGTTGCATTTGTTGTGCAGGCAGCAACAAGGTCATAATTCAATCCCCGCGCAAGATTTAAGCTTAAGTCAGTTGCTGCTATCGTCAGGTTTTGAAGACCAGCGGCCGCGGGGTCAAATGTCACATATATCTCATTTTCAAAAAAAGATTGCCCAACTTGGCCGGTCATCTGGATATCCACTGTTTCATTGGGAAGGTAACGGAACTGAAGCTCTCTATCCTGATTATCTTGTGTATTGTGCCAGATCGTTCCCCAGAGATTCTGCGATGTCCTGATAAATTCAAAATTGTTATAACTAATTGTGCTGGTTTTTTTGACAGGTCCCTGCCTCAAAATAACTGCAGCAGTAATCATTCCCACAATTATCCCAAGAAATACTACAATTGAAATGATTTTAAATATTGTATCCTCGTCCATTTTATCACTTCAGTATTCCGAGCAGTCCATAGACAGTTCTATCGCGAAGGGCAATAAATGCCGAAGGATTTGCTGCTTGTAGTCTTAGGCAATTATCCTGATAAATTGTTGCGGTCTGGTTTGCATCCTCAAATACTATTACTGGAACGTATTGTGATGCGTTCTCGCAGCCGATAGAGAATGTCTGGTTATTTGGCCTTGTAAATGCAATGGAAGACTGCACATTGAATTGGCTGGCAAGCACTTGCTGGAGCTGGTATTGGGCCAATGCGACATCTTCAAGAGATGTACTGTTTGGCTCGGAGGAAAGGTAAACAAATGGCGAATTTTTTATTCTCTCAATTGCCTCAGCAGGGATTTCCGTAATATTAACCTCAATTGGCGAGTATGTAAAGGTTAATCGAGTTTCCAACCCTTGTTTCATATCCGTTTGAAGTTACATCTATTCTATGACCATTTACCCTAATGGAATCTTGAGCGATACCTCCGCCAAAACCAAAGGGGCCGACAATAAATCCTATAGTACTTCCAACCATCAATATCCCTATAAAAATTGCAAATATCATTCCCCAGTTTATTCTGTTTTTCATATATGAAGGGCTTGAGCCTTGTTTTTATATTTTTGCTTAGTGATTCTTTGTCCAAAGACCGTAAAAAAGTTAAATAGATTATTAATGCCTATAACAGCTATGGCACAACCTAAATCAATTGTAAGAATCGAAAAAGTTTGGAAAACATACACAATTGGAGAAAATAAAGTGCATGCCCTTAGGGGGCTTGATTTGGAAATAAAAAAAGGGGAATTTGTCGCAATTCAGGGGCCATCAGGATCAGGAAAATCAACTGCGATGAACATGATTGGCGCTCTTGACACCCCTTCAAAAGGAGCAGTGTATTTAGATGGCCACAATATTGCGAACCTTTCAGAAAGCAATCTTGCGCAGATTCGGGGCAAAAAAATCGGCTTTATTTTCCAGCAGTTCAATCTGATACCCTCTCTTTCAGCAGTGGAAAATGTTATGCTCCCTCTTATTTTTCAGGGAGTTTCGGCAAAAGAAAGAGAAGAAAAGGCAAGGGAAGCTTTGACTCTTGTCGGGCTAGGCGATAGAATGGAGCATCGCCCTACCGAACTCTCGGGGGGCCAGCAGCAGCGTGTGGCTATTGCAAGAGCGCTTGCAGGAGAGCCTGAAATGATTCTGGCGGATGAGCCCACAGGAAATCTTGATTCAAAAACAGGCGAAACTTTTTTAGGTTTTTTGGAGAGCTTGCATAAGGAGAAAGGAAAAACCATCGTTATGGTAACTCATGATGCGAATGTTGCCAAGGCCGCCGACAGGGTTGAACTCCTGAAAGACGGCACAATAATTAAGAGCCATACCAACAGAAGGTGAATGAAATGAGAAAAACATATTTTATTTTGTTGCTGATTGCCGCCTTGCTGCTGCAAGGCATACACGCCCAGACTGCAGGAACAGGCGCGGCCGTTAAGGTGAGCCTTATCAATCAGGATCCTGATCCAGTTGGGCCAGGAGATATAGTTGAATTGCGTTTCAAACTTGAGAATAACGGCTCAAGCAGCCAGCCAAATGTGGCGCTGGAACTTTTGCCAGAATACCCTTTTACAATTCTGGATGCACCGATAAAAGAAGTTGGAACGCTCAATTCGAGGCAAATTGGCGATGAAGGCGCTGTTGTCAGGTTTAGGGTGCAGGTAGACCCAAATGCCGATAATGGTGATTATAATATTGATGTGAGATATAGAATTGGCCCTGACGCATGGCTGCGTGTTGAGAATTTTGTTGTAAGCGTAAGCTCTGCTGATGCCGACCTTTCTTTTAGTCAAATAACTATTTCGCCCTCGATTGTCGAGCCAGGGGAAGCCGCCAATCTAACAATGGTAATTGAGAACTCTGGCTCGGAGCAGGTCAAAGAAACCAAAGTAAAACTGGATTTTTCGGACGCTTCTCTTCCATTTGCCCCTTTTGGCTCATCAAATGAGATATCAGTGGGGGAAATTGTTGGCCAGTCAAGCAAGTCGGTGACATTTAGCATTATTGCTAAACCTGATGCTGCAGCCGGTCTTTACAAATTACCCATATTGCTAAATTTTAAGGACCTTGATGACAATAAATTAAACAAGACGGCAGTTACAGGGGTGCGCATTGGCTCGACGCCGGATATTTTGACAATTCTTGAGAGTTCTGATGTCACGCAAAAGACAGGTTCGGGAACAGTTAGCATAAGGCTAGTAAATAAAGGATTAACAGACCTAAGATTTTTAGTAATAACATTGCCCTCTTCAGAAAATATCGAGGTCATTTCAAGTGAGCAAATTTATCTTGGCGAGGTTGAATCCGATGATTTCGAGACGGCTGATTTCAGGATAAATGTTAAAAAAAGCGAAAAAGGAAAAGTGGTGTTGCCTCTTACAATTCAGTTTCGAGATTCAGCAAACCAGCAATATGAAAAGGAAATTCCTCTGAATTTAAGATTGCTTTCAGATGCTGAAGCTTCACAGCTTGGCCTTAAAACAGGAGGAAACTTCGCTTGGCTGCTTATTTTGGGAGTTGTGCTTGTGGCTGGAATTTATTGGTTCTTCCTCAGAAAGAGGAAAAGGAAGTGAATTATGGCATCGGTTCCGGATTATTTCCGGATTGCCTTAATTAACCTCTCCCATCGCCGAACTAGAGCCTACCTTACAATGGTAGGCATCTTCATCGGCATAGCTGCAGTTGTCTCGCTTATTTCGCTTGGACAGGGGCTAAAAGATGCAGTTGGCGAGCAATTTGCCAGCATTGGAACTGATAAAATAATCGTTCAGGGCGCAAGCCTTGGTCAAGGTCCTCCGGGTACGGGCGCAGTAAGCAACCTTACTGATAAGGACTTAAAGGTTGTAAACTCGGTTCATGGAGTCAAGCTAACTGCAGCAAGGTTGCTACGTTCTGTGAAGATTGAATTTCATGGCAATGTGGTATTTGTCCTGGCAGGTTCAATGCCCCAAGATGAATCAAGGAAACTTGTAATTGATGCTTTGAACGTTGACTTAATTTCTGGAAGAATGATTCAGCCTAGCGATACGTTCAAGGTAACGATTGGCAATGATTATATCAGCAAAGACATTTTTGATCGGCCTCTGAAACTGGGCGATAAGATAAAAATTAACGGCTATGATTTTGAGGTTGTTGGAATTCTTGATAAAACCGGAAGACCGGTTGGAGACAATACTGTGTTAATAAATGAGAAGACATTGCGTCAAATACTTAACGTGGCCGAGAACTATGACGGCATTTTCGCTCAAGTGGAAAAAGCAGATGATGTCGAGAAGGTAGTTGCCAACATCGAAAGAGCTCTTAGAAAAAGCAGAGACGTTGATGAAGGGAAAGAAGATTTCAAAGTTCAATCCTCAACATCATTTCTTGAGTCGTTAAATACCATCCTCAGCATTGTTCAAACTGTTCTTGTCGGGATTGCCGGCATTTCGATAATTGTTGGCGGAATAGGAATAATGAACACAATGTACACTTCAGTTTTAGAGAGAACCAAAGAGATTGGCGTGATGAAAGCAATTGGCGCAAAAAACAGTGATATCCTCGCGATTTTTTTGCTTGAAGCTGGCCTTCTTGGAATGGTAGGAGGGCTTATCGGAATAATATTAGGAATGGGTCTTGCAAAACTTGTGGAATTTGCAGCTTATTCGGCCTTTGGCAAAAGCCTTATTCAGGCTTCGTTTCCACCTTACTTGATAGTCGGCGCGTTGCTATTTTCATTTATAATTGGCTCAATTTCCGGAATATGGCCTGCAATGCAGGCTTCAAGACTTAAGCCGGTCGATGCGTTGAGGTATGAATGATAGCTGATTATTTTAAAATGGCCTGGATTAGCATCAGCCACAGAAAAGTCAGGTCGTACCTTACAATAATTGGAATTTTCATAGGAATATCTGCGGTTGTGTCGCTTGTTTCATTAGGAAATGGGTTGAATGCCGCAATAGAAGATGAGCTGGAAAAAATTGGCGGAGATAAGCTGTTCATTTCTTCAAAAAGTGCGATATTTATGGGAGAATCTCCAAATCCCCTTAAAGAAGATGACATGAAAGTTGTTGAATCAGTTCGAGGAGTGATGGAAGTTGCGGCTTACCCATTCAACACGGCAAGAATTGAGCACAAACGAGAACAGATTTTATATTATGTCGCAGCATTGCCAGATGAAAAGAATCAGCGCGACTTATTTTTGGAAACAGCACAGGCAGAAATTATCGATGGAAGGCTTCTAAGAAGCGGAGAAAAATTCAAGGCTTTGGTTGCAAGCGATTATCTTGACAAGAATGTTTTTGAGCGCCCATTAAAGTCAGGAGATGTAATTGAAATCAATGATTATGAGTTTGAAATAGCAGGCGTTGTAAAAACCAGCGACGAGAGCAGCGGCGTTGACAGAATGATTTTCCTAAACAAGGACGCATATGAAACTGCTATTGGAAAATCGGATGAATTCCAATATATACTTGCACAAGTTGCTTCAAATGAAGATATCGAAAGGGTTTCTAATGATATTGAACGTGCATTGCGCAGACATCGTGGCCTTGACGAAGGAGAGGAAGATTTTGAAGTGCAGACTCCATTGCAGCTAGTTTCTGCTTTTGCGGCAATATTTAATATTGTTCAAGCAGTCGTAATTGGGATTGCTGCAATCTCTCTTTTGGTAGGTGCAGTTGGAATTGCAAATACAATGTACACTTCCGTTGTGGAGCGAACAAAAGATATTGGAGTAATGAAGGCAATCGGTGCAACAAACGAGCAGATTATGGGATTGTTTTTGGTTGAGTCTGGGATGCTTGGATTGGTAGGAGGGATAGTTGGAATCACAATAGGAGTTCTTATTGGAAAAATGATCCAATATGCTTCCTCTGCCGCATTAGGGGTTACTCTTATTCGCGCTGAATTTCCATTGAGCCTGATTTTTGGGGCGCTTGCATTTGCCTTTGTTCTTGGCGCAGTTTCAGGAATGCTTCCTGCGCTCGCGGCTGCAAAGCTAAAGCCAGTTGATGCAATGAGATTCAAGTAGGCGCTTAATTTATAACGAGAAGTTGATGTCTGTTCTCATGGAAGAAGTTAGAAAGCAGTTTAGAAGAAAGCCAACACCGCTTCATAAGCTATTAAGAAACTCTGATTTCATTCTGGAAATTGCAGACGCGCGTTTTCCTGACGACAGCAGAAGCAGAAAGCTTGAGGAAAAAATAAGGACGCAGGGCAAAGGAGTTGCAATAGTTTTCAATAAGTCGGATTTGGTTGAAGAAAGCGAATTAAAAAGATTACAATACCGCTTTAAAGATGCTATTTTTGTTTCTGCAAGAACGAGAGAGGGTTTAAGGCAGCTTCGAAAATTTCTTACCGGTCTTTCAAAAGGAAAAGAAATAACTGTCGGAGTAATTGGTTATCCAAATACCGGAAAATCATCAATAATTAATGTGCTAAAGGGCAGCCATTCTGCCGGCACAAGCCCAAGGGCGGGCTTTACAAAAGGAATTCAAAAATTCAGGATAAATCCTAAGGTAATGATGTGGGACTCGCCTGGAATTGCACCGTTTAAGGAAACAGAATTAAAGCTGGCAATAATGGGGGCAAAGAGTCCTGAATTCTTAAGGGATGTTGAAGGAGTCGCATTTGAAATCATCAAGATGACAAAAGATGAGCATCCGGGTGCAATTGCAAAACGCTACGGCATAAATGAAGCTCAAAATCCCAACTCGATTCTTGAGGGAATTGCAAAAAGAATCGGCAAGCTCTCAAAAGGAGGCATACCTGATACCGAGCGCGCTGCAAGGGCTTTGATTAACGACTGGCAAAAAGACCGCCTTAGAAAGTAAATTAGTTATATTTTGAAATTCTAGTAAATATTATGGCAGTTCCACTTTACTGCGAGAAATGCGGAGGCAACTTGGTTAATTCCGGCTCCCACTTTACGGGTTCAATAAAATTTATCGTTCTTAAATGCCAAGAATGCGGGCATAAGATTTCTGTTGCAGAAAATGTTCAATAAGCCTGCGCGGCGCTTGAGCGCTAAATATTATTAAGAAAATAATTACTAAAAAAGTTAAAATTTATTGCGCTTCCAATTCGGTCAGCTTCTGCTTGAGGTTGCTGATTGTTTTGGAGTTATCCTGCTGGCTTACAAGCTCGCCGCATTCAGGGCACTTGAACTGGAAGTCAGCTGCCTGTTCAAAGTCCATCCTTGTGCAAAGATTCCTGCACATGTAGAAAATATTGTCCTGATCTTCTTCTTTTTCGAGCCTTTCGCGCAGCTGGTCAATTTTTTGCTTCCTTAGACTCATTGCAATATATGGAACGCTGTCCTGATTGAAAGTCCAATAGCTTATGTACCAGCCTTTCTTCCGGTCCTTTTTCCTGTAATACGTTACAAGGTTGTGCTCATGCAGCTTGTAAAGCATGCTCCTTATTGCAGAAACTTCGTATTTTGTTGCATCAGCTATCTTGAACTCAGAAATATTTTTTTTGTCCTTGAGATACCTAATTACTGGTATCGCCTGTTCGCCAGCGACCTGAGTAATTGTATCAACCACCAACCTGTTTTTGTCCTTGGCAACCGCTTTTGTCCTTGTTTTTCTTCTCATTGTGTTCTCCGATAGGTATGAAATATATAAACTTTACTATTGTCCAGTGATAAATCAAACTTTATACTTCCTTATTAAAACCACTATTTAACCCAACAGTAGTCTTTTTTGGAAGTTTTGATATATAAAATTACCTTTCCATAACCTTGACATTAAGAAAATGAATTAAAAGCCCCCTGTTGAATTGATAGGTTTTACCACTGCTGCTTTTAAATGCATAAACAGAGTATTTAAACTAAGATACCATTGCAGCATATATAAGTGGGCCTATTCTTAGGAAGAAGGCAAGATACCAAAATAGGCTTGTAGCTACAAATACTATCGTTTTGCCTGGGTTTCCCCCCATCAGCATATTGCCCCCAACCCCGATCCCGTGATAGGCCGTAAAAACAATTAATGCTGCCAGCATCAGGTTTGAATAAGCCAGGCTTTGCATAAATGGAAGCATTGCAACAAGCACGACTACATTTGTGGAAAATAAATTTACAATGATGCGCTCATCAATTCTTGAACCTATAAATTCTGAAATAAATGCGGAAGCATTACCAACAAATAGCCCAACACCAGGCCCGTAGGCAAGAGTGCAAAGAAATGTTCCAACTGATACGAATTCTATTCCGATTCTGATATTAAAGAACCTTCTGTAGAAATAGGATGCACAGCCCAAAATAAAAAAGAGAGTGATAAAAAAAATGTTGCGAATACTTTTCCATTGAGGAATTACAAATAAAAACAGCACCAAAATGGCGACGAAAATTGGGATTAAAACCCTTGGCTGCAGAATTTTTTGCTGGAATTCGCCTTTGACAAACCTGTGAATAGGCATATAGCTTTAGAGCTAGCCGAGTCTATTTAACACTTTCTAAAAAATAAAATTATCTTCTTTTCTTTGAAGGCGCCTTCTCTTCAGGCATGCAATGGCCGCAGTTGGGCATCGCAATTTTTACAAGCCCTCCCAAAACCAAAAGTCCGCCAATAAAGAGCGCCCAATCAAGCTTAAGCAGGTAGAAATTTGCCAAAACCAAAAGTCCTGCAACAACTTTCATCGCTCCCCAACACCTATAACATGCTCCCATCGTACATCCCATCAAATTCACCTCGGATAAACTGTTTTGGGCATTTAGGTATAAAAATATATTGACTAGAAAAATTCTTATAAGAGTTATTTATCTGAAGTTATATGAAGATAAGAATCCCAAAAAAGACAGCACTTCCTGGGATTTTGCTAATTATAACAGGGCTTTTGTTCGCAACACAAAGTGTGCTTTCAGCCAGCAGCCCAAATTCAGTAATTATAAGACTTGCCCAGGTTGCAACCCTTGCCGCAGCAATTCTTGCAGTAACTGCCTTGGTTATCAGCTTTCTGGAATAAAGGAAGTTTTTTATTACATTTATAATTGTCACTCTAAGCCTCCGGGGAGAATTGCACTCCCGACCTGCTGATTACGAGTCAGCCGCAATCGCTACTATGCTACGGAGGCAGATAGTAAAGAAATCCTATTTATTTTAAAAATGTCGCCATTTTTAGAAAATGGCGATCATGCTCGGAAATCAGATTTGGTTTCCGACATGTATCAGAACATTTAAAAATAAGTCATCTTATTTTGGAAAAAACAGTGTAGGGGGAAAAGAATGACATCTAATGAAATGGTTGACAAGCTTAATTTTTGGCTTTGGGATACAAAAAAAAGCGTCGGCAGAGCTCTTTCAGAAATTCTTGAGGAAGCTGGATACATGATCCAGCCGCCACATAATGCCCATAAAGGGCAGGTTGAATATTATTTGAGGGATAAGAAAAGAAAGCAAATGGTCAGGATTCCCGGAGATAGCTATCTTAGAAAATACATTATGCCTCTCGAAACCGAATTGGAAAGGGCAGGGTTACGGCTTCCTGACCTATTCCTTTCACAATATATGAGAGATCCTAATCTACCTGTAGCCCATGCCCTTCAGCAAGAATTATTCGATCTTCTTTACAAGGGAGGATTTGGCATTATGGCAACAGCCGGCCATTCTAAACAGGTAACATACTCGGAACAGATAGTCGGTCCAAAAGTGTTTTATGTTCCAAGGACAGGCCTTTTGGCAGTGGAAAGGGATTCTGAACCAAGGCGCAACCTAGCTGAAATCCTAGTGCGTTAGCGCATCAATTATTTCTTTTTTTGTCTTGAATTTTTTTTGGCATTCGAAGCATATCAGAATTCTCTTTCCTTTCTCGTTTTTTATATAAGTTCCAATAGGCTTTTCAAGAAATGTTGTTGAAACCTTCTTCTTGCACAGCTCGCAGTTCATCTTAACCCTGATTTTCGCTCATAATCATCAAGCGCCCCTTCATCGTATGGGTCTAAATGGCCTGTTTTTGATGTTTTTGGTTTGGAATAGAATATTCTATGCAGAATACCTGCAATTACACCAAAGAATAGGCCTGCCAAATGCGCTGCATTTGCAACATTCGAGGGCATAAAAATTCCAAAAAAGTCAATTGCTGCCCAAACAAAGATTGCTACAATCATTGGCATCGGAACATAAGACACCCAAACAGTCATGCCGGGCTTTAAAACCGCAAGCATACCCATTATTCCATAAATTGCCCCCGAAGCACCAAGCGAGGAAGGGTAAAATAGCACTGCGCCAATTCCTGCAAGCATGCCTGAGCAAAAAAACAATAGCAGGAAGTTTTTTGTTCCTATTTCCTTTTCCAAGATAAGCCCAAATAAGAACAGGGCAAAGCAATTTAGGAACAGATGTGCAATTGAGCCGTGCAGAAATATGGAAGTAACAAGCCTCCAGGGCTCGTCAATAACCTTGGTTGCATCCAAGACAAATAAATCTTTAAACCCTGGGACAAAAATCTGCGCTAAGTAGGCAAGAACAATTATCCCAAGCAGCCAGAGCGTACCATATCTGAAGCTTTTATCGGTCATATCGGTAATTTTAGTTCCAGTTATTATTAAACTGTCGAAAAATTAAAGAAGACAGATGCAAAGTTACAATTTATGATGATGGTTTATGTAACTTGCAAGAATTTTTCCGAAGCAGGCAAGATATCTAAACGTCTTTTGGAAAAGAGGCTCATAGCTTGCGCTAACATTTTTCCAGTAAAAAGCCTATACGCATGGAAAGGAAAAATTGTTCAGGAAAATGAGCATGTAATCATCATGAAAACATTAAGGCAAAAATTCAGCAAAATAAAAGCGGAAATTCTAAAAATGCACTCTTATGATGTTCCCTGCATCGTCGGCTACGAAATGAAGGCAGGACATGCGGATTACCTCAAATGGCTAAGAAAAACAGTAAAGGATTTGACCTAAAGAAAGCTCTGAGAGCCAAGCCGATAAATCTGGCACTAAGCTTCGGCCTTGCTGCTACAGTTGAAGTTTATTTGCTTTCATATGTCGCCACAAGGATATTTTCTTCAGAGGAAATTGTTGGCGGGAGAATTGCAATGCTAGCCATGACACTAATTCCTGTATGGGTTATTGCCTACGTCATTGTCAGCCTGATAATCCACAAAAACTAAGAGACAATTGTGCCGTTGAAATCTTTGCCAGCCAAATAATTGCGGAAATTGCCGATATCGGGGCCGAGAAATACCATTTTGATTTTCTTTTTTGATGCCAACCTTGTTGCCACTGGGTCAAATGGCACATGCAATCCAGGCTTCCATTTTTTGCCTACAATCTTTTGAAGAACTTTCCAGTTAGTCTTCCTAAGCGGTTTTGCCGCAGGATATTTTTTTGGGTCTTTGTCATATATGAAATTTGTATTTGATATGTTAATCACAGTCCTTATCTTGTTGGCAGCGGCAAACCTTACTGCGCAGTCATCGGTGCTTGCGCCGGGCTTCCATCCGCCTCCCACAGCAACTTTTCTTTTCATGATAAGCTTTTTGTTAGGGTCAAGAATGATTTTTTCTTCTGCGATGCTTCCAAACTCTGATTTGAGCAGGCTTGCATTGATTCTTGTGGCAACTATTCCAAGTTCGTCAAGGATAAAATTGCTTGTCTTCATGTTCTGCGAAGCTATTTGCTGGAACTGCCGGGACAGTCCTCCGCCTCCAATGAAAACAACGAATCTCAGATGATGGCTTTCAATTGTTTCTACAAACTTTTCGATAAAATCGAGGTCAGGCTTTGAGGGGTTCATCACAGAGCCTCCAAGCGAGATAATCATCTTATCTGAACGCTCCAATTATGCTCACCCCTGCGATAATTAACATAATTCCTATGACCTTTAGCTTGTTCATTTTTTCTTTGATAAAAAATACTGAAAAGACAGATATCCAGATATATGTTGTGGATGTTAAGGGGTAAAGAATAGAAAGCTGGTTTCCTCGAAGAGAAAGTATGAACATTATTGTCGATACTCCATAAAGGCAAAGCCCAAAAAACATGTGAAGGGACAGCCTAAGTTTTCTAAACGAAACTTTTTCGGCTTCCTTTTTGAGCAGAACTCCCCCTAATGCTCCAATCACGCAAGCGACAATGACGGTTATGATTGATATTATTGTTGCCCCGATGATTTCGACCCCCATCCAATACAGGATACTCCGGCAAAAATCAACAATATTCCGCCGGCTTTTGCAAGCGTTAGAGGTTCATTCAAAAAAAAGACTG
>Ga0209542_10006063_pt1 | contig 23752 bp, 21 predicted proteins | sample RifCSPhighO2_01_FD_184028 | JGI IMG/M metagenome (GOLD analysis project Ga0209542, IMG submission 184028) | Soil microbial communities from Rifle, Colorado - Rifle CSP2_plank highO2_0.1 (SPAdes) (version 2) | ecosystem: Environmental > Terrestrial > Deep subsurface > Rock core/Sediment ...
ATGAGAAATGGAAAGGTAAAGGTAAAGGTAAAGGTAAAGACCCAAATTTACGCGCCCACCCCGGCGCGGACAGCCACGTCCGAGTACACGCTCGACGGCGAGCTCGCGCCCACGCGGCGCCGCCGGTCGTCGCGGTTCCACCCCACGTCCGGGACGAAACCCGCCCGACCGGCCTTCGGGATACAGACGGCGGGTGCCCACGACCCCGAGTTTTTCTGGTACACGTCGGCGAGGACGCCCTCGCGGGCGCGGAGCGCCTGGTGCCAGCAGAGCTCCTCGGGCGCGAGGCCGCGCTCGCCGCTGTGCGTCGCGTCGGTCTTGAAAGTTTCGAGTGCCCGCGCGGGCGAGGTGCCCGCGGGAACAGCGGCGCGCCTGCCGGCGGGTACCTCGCCGAGCTCCGGCTGGCCCTCAATCACCGCGACCATCCAGCCGAACCGGCGTGGGTCCTCCGCCAGGAGCGCGGCTTTAGTTTTGCCGCCGTGCCCCGTCTCACCGAAGCTGGTCGGAAAGTAGAGCCAGGTACCCGGGTCGCCGAGGTCAGAATCGTAGTAGGGCGCCTGGATTGCGCCGCCGGTCTGGGCGTCCGTGAGCTTGGCCGCCGCGCGCGCGCCGGCTATCTCGGCCGCCGCGGCGTCGGCGAGGACGCGGAAGTCGAGCCCCAGCGGCGTCACGAGGACGCGCGGCGACGGCAGCGTCGCGAGCTTCTCGGCCAGATCGGGCACGGCGGCGAGGCGCGCGGCAACCTCGTGGGCCGAGGGTGGCGCGCCGCAGGCGGCCTCGAACGCGCGGCGGGTCGAGTCGGGGAGGATTTCCGTGTACATCTTGGCGCTCGCCGCCACGTCGCGCTCGAGGTCGACGCCGTTGGCTTCCATCGCCGCGCGGAGCGCGGGCGGCAGCTCGCCGGGCAGGTTCGGCGGCGCTGCGGGCGCGGGCGGCGCGCCCGCGAGCGCCTCGTCGGCCGAGGACGCAGCGGCCGCGGCCCGCAGGCCGTAGGGGTCGAGGAGCGCCAGCTCGGCGAGCGGCAGGCGCGCCGCTGGGCCGCGCAGGGCAGCGGCCGCGCGCCAGCGCGCGGCCGCCTCGGCAACTTTCGGCGCGAACGTGGCGCGGTCGACCGGCGCCTCGGGCCCGAGGTCGAAGCCCTGCGTGGCGAAGACGGTGGCGATGAGCTTGCGGTCCTCGGCCGAGTCTCTGTCGTTCTGCTGCAGCGTCTGCAGCACGTAGTCGCGGGCCTTCGCCGAGAGGAACTCGTGGAGCGTCGTCCCCGAGGCGTCGTAGCCGTCGAGCATGCGGAGCGCCGCGCCTGGGTCGAGCACGTTCTTGCGCAGCGCGTTCGCCTCGCCCTTGGCGTTCGGCAGGTACGCCTGCCCGAGCCGGTTCTGGTAGGCGGCCTGGGTGTCGGCCACCGCGTCGCAGAAATTCTTGAGCACCGAGGCGAGCTCGTCGGCGCCGGCGCGAATCGAGCCGCGGGCGTTCGAGAGGCGCGCCAGCGCCGCGTCGTAGAGCTCCTCCCGCGGCAGGTAGCCAACCTGCCGCGTCGCCCCGATGAACTCGCGGCGCTCGGCGTCGTCGAGGTCGTCGCGGTCGGGGTGCTTGTCGGACTTCAGGTTGGCGGTCGCCACGAAGAAGATGCCGTCGGCGCGGAGGCGGTTGTAGCGCTCCTTGAGCCCGAGGCGCGTGGGCTTCGGGCTGTTGTTGAACTCGTCCCAGAGGAGCACGGCGCCGCCCTTCGCCTTGGCGCGCGCCGCCGCCTCGCCGTACTTGCCGGGAACGTCGAAGGTCTCGGTGGTGACGCCGACGGTAGCCGAGACGAGCGCGAGCATCTCGGCGCGAACCTGCGCCTCGGCCTCGGGCGTCTGCGGCGCGCCCGTCTCGGCGAATCGCCGCGCCACCAGACGGTCGAGCGTCGCGTGCTTGGCGAGGAGGTCGTCCTCGCCGACGCGGTTGCTCGCGCGCAGCCCCGTCTTGCCCTCGACCTCGCTCTGGCGCGTCTCGTCGGTGCCGCGGATGACGGTCGGCGGCTCACCCCACATCGCGCGCGAGAAGTGGTGGGCGTGCTCGGTCTTGCCCGTGCCCGTGGGGCCAACCAGGAGCGCCCGCGAGGCGGGGCCGACGCTCGCCCCGACGAGCCACTCGAAGTCGTCGCGGCGCGAGGGCGTGCGGGCGAAGCCGCCCTCCGCGAGCTCGCGGCGGTAGCGATCCAGGGTTGCCATGCGGGCGGCGCGCCAGGTTTCGGAGCCGGACTCGAGCGCGCGCAGGTCGTCGGCGGCGCGCTCGGCGTAGCGGCGGGCCTCGGTGGCGGCGCGGGTGTCCACGGCGTCCTGCTCGGAGCCCTTGCGCGCGAGCTGCGCGCCGCGGACGAGCGCCGCCTCGCGCACGGCGTAGAGGCTGTCGGCTCGGCGGGAGACCTGGCGAGACAGCGCGTCGAGGCGGCCGGCGGCCTTCACCTCCCTAGCCGCAGGGCTGCGGTACTCGCCGACGGACTCGGTGACCGTGGAGCCGTCCTTCCTCGTGACGGTTTTCTCGCCCGTCACCGCGAAGCCTTTGCGGAACGTCGCCGCGCGCCGGTCGAGGTCGGCGAGGAGGCGGCGCGCGCCCGCGGCGCGGCGGTCGGCCTCGTGCGACGGATCGAGCTCGCGGAGCGCGTTCTCGGCCCAGTCGGCTTCAGCCGGCGCGTCAGTCGGTGCCGCCGCCGCCTCGGGCTCCGGCGCCGCGCGCCTCGGCGCCCACGGGGTGCCCGTCTCGGCGAGGTGCAGCGCCCGAGCCTCCCGTCGCTCCTTGTGGAGCTCGTGGAAGTTTTCCGGAGCGGCGGGCAACTGGTTTGGCTGTTCCATTGACGTCTCCAGTTTACTCGAGATCCCCGCAGCGCACCTTGCCCTCGAGCGAGCGCAGCGCCCGGTGCGCCTGGGCGATCTCCTCCTTCGTGGTCGGCGGCTTGCCGTGCCACTCGGGGCGGCGCTCGAACTCTGGCACGCCCTTGCCGGGAATCGTGCGCGCAATAACCACCGAGGGTTTAGCAAACTCTGCCGCCGCTTCACTAAAACCGCGCTCTATATCTTCAAAATTATGGCCCGCAACCTCGACGACGTGCCAGCCGAACGCGCGCCACTTGTCTACGAGCGGCTCGAGCGGCATCACGTCCTCGGTGTAGCCATCAATCTGAATGAAGTTTCGGTCGACAATCGCCGTGAGGTTCTGCAGCCCCTCCTTGCCCGCCAGCATCACCGCTTCCCAGGTGTTCCCCTCTTCTAGTTCACCGTCGGAGAGGAGCGCGTAGATGGCGCGGCGAGACGCGCGCCCCGTATCAATCCTCTCGGCGAGCGCCATGCCGACTGCCTGCGAGAGCCCGCAGCCGAGGGGCCCCGAGGAGGTCTCGAGCGCGGGCAAGTACTCGCGGTGCGGGTGGCCCTGCAACTTGCTCCCCAGTTTGCGGAGCGTCTTGAGCTCGGAGACCGGGAAGTAGCCGGCGTGCGCCATTGCGGCGTAGAGCACCGGGCAGATGTGCCCGTTGGAGAGCACGAGGCGGTCTCGCCCTTTCCATTCTGGATTACTAGGGTCGTGGCGCAGACGGCGGAAATAGAGATATGTAAAAATATCAGCCATACCGAGGGGTCCTGCGGTGTGTCCCGAACCCGCCTCAATGAGCATTTCAATTATCGACTCGCGAATTGCGAGCGCTTTTTTCTCTAGGTCGCAAATAATTTCGTCTGTCAGCGCCATATATGGATATTGTACCAGCGGGGAGGCGTGATACGATTATCCCCGTATGGCAAAAAAGAACCCTGACCTCATGTCTTCCGCTCCAGCCTCCCAGCAGTCCTCTCCTGTCTCCGGGTCTCCGCGACGACGCGGAGGGCGTGGCAGGTTTATTTTATTTCTAGCGCTCGTTGCGGTGTCCGCCTACGCTTACTACCTCTACCAGCAGAACCTAGACCTTAAAGATCCGGCGCGGCAAATTGCTCGCGTCGTAGCAGGTGTTAGTAATCACATCATCGTGCCTGAAGGAGAAACGCCTGGTGTCTTTGCTATCGACAAAGAAAAGAACACCGAACCGTTCTTCCAGAACGCCGAGACGGGCGACTGGCTGGTGGTCTACCGATCGACGAACCAGGCGCTCATCTGGAGCCCGCGCCGCAACATCCTGGTCAACGCCGGCGTCCTGGTGGTGAACCCCGAGGAGCAGCAGGTCAGCGAGACCGGAGCCGAGGAGGCCGCGACGGGAACAGAGGAATAGCGAAGTAAAAATTAAAAAGTTCGGGCCAAATCGGTCCGAACTTTTTAATTTTTACTTTTTAATTTTTAATTTTTCCTTCACTCGGTGGCTGCCAGTATCTCCCCCGCCATTGCAATCAGGTTCTCGGCTTTGAGTATCGCCGAGCCGACGACGAGCTTCGTCGCTCCCGCCGCCGCGATTGCGCCCGCGGTAGCTAGGGAGACGCCGCCGTCGACGGCGATTGGCAGGCTGGGGTTTGCGGCGCGGACGGTTCGCACGACCCCGAGCGCCCGCTCTTCAAACGGCTGGCCCTGAAAGCCAACCTTCGTTATACCCATACACTGGAAACCGGCGAAGGATCCCAGCGCGGGGAGGTAGGCCGATGGGTCGGTTTCAGGCGATGCGGCAAGCCAAATATCTGCGCGGCCATCGGCGGTAATTGGCTCAATGTTTTCAGCGTAATCAGGCCCGAGCGTCTCCCAGTGGACGACGACACGGACGAAGCCCGCCTCGACGAACTCGCGGAAACGCGCCCCCGGATCAGCAACCATCAGATCCACTTCGAAATCATGATCGTCCCAGCCTGGGAGCCCTTCCTCCTGCGACACGAAGCGGCGCCACTCTCCCCCGTCGCCGGTGATTGGCCAAGATCGGCTGCCGACAAACTTTCCGTCGCAGACATCTAGGTGCAGCGTCTCGCTCACGCTTCCCACACGCGTCACGAAGTCTCGCCAGGCGGCGAATGATTCGGGGATGCAGGCGATCGCTAGTTCCATCGCGTTCAGCCGGTCACCTCGTCAATCTGGGCAATGCGGCGAGCGTGCCGCGCGTCACCCGGAAAAGGTGCGGCGAGCCAGGCGGAAACGGCAGCCCAGGCTTCTTCCGAAGAAAGAAAGCGAGCGCCGAGCGCAATGGCGTTTGCGTCGTTGTGCTCGCGAGCCAGTGTTGGAATCTCCGGCCGGCCGCCGTAGTAGACGGCGCAACGAACACCCCGAAAACGATTCGTAACAATCCCCTCACCCTGACCCGAACCGCCAATAATTACCGCTCGCTCAACTTCACCACGGGAAAGAAGCTCCGCGGCTGCCGCGCAAAATGCCGGGTAGTCGTCACCCGGGTCAGGCGCGGTGGCACCACAATCAACAATATTGTGGCCTTGCGCCACCAGGCGCCCCTTCATCTCCTCCTTCATCGCGAACCCCGCGTGGTCCGCCGCGATAGCGATTTTCACGCCCAGCATTCTACCAGCAGCGGTGAGCTAAAGCTGCCGGCAGGCGATTTTGACGTGGCGCAGGAGGGTAGCGGTGTAGCCGGCCTCGTTGTCGTACCAAGCAAGAACTTTCACGAGTGTACCTCCAACAACGCGAGTCATCTCAAGATCAGCAATAGAGGCGAATTTCGAGCCAATGATGTCTCCAGACACGAGAGGCTCCTCGGTGGCCGAGAAAATTCCCTGCCAGTGTTGCGAAGCGGCGGCGGCCTTGAGCGCGGCGTTAACCTCCTCGGCGGTGGTGGGCCGCTTGGCGACGAAAGTCACGTCCACAATTGAACCGGTGATGACGGGCACGCGCAGTGAAATGCCGTCGAACTTGCCGGCGAGCTCGGGGTACGCGAGCGTCACGGCAATCGCGGCGCCGGTGGAAGAGGGCACGACGTTCTGCGCCGCCGCCCTCCCCTCGCGCCAGTCCTTGGCGTTCGGCGCGTCGACGAGCGACTGGCTGGCGGTGTAGGCGTGCACCGTGTTGAGCAACGCGAGCTCGACGCCGACGGCCTCGTCGAGAATGGCGATGAGCGGCGAGGCGGCGTTGGTGGTGCAGGAGGCGTTGCTGGTCACCGGACAATCGGCGATGGCCTCCTCGTTCACGCCAACTAGCGCGGTCGCCGCCTGCGGCGCGCCCTCGGCGTCCTTCGATGGTGCCGTAATCACAACACGCTTGGCACCAGCTTTGATGTGCGCCTCGGCCTTCTCGCGGGAGGTGAAGCGGCCGGTCGACTCAATCACCAGGTCTACGCCGAGCTCTCCCCACGGCAGCTTCTCGGGCTCCTTCTCGGAGAGGTACTTAACCTCGCGGCCGTCGATTCGGAGCACGCCGGCAGCCCTGTCGGCAGAAACCTGGAGGCTACTCTCGCCGTAGGCGCTGTCGTGGCGCAGGAGGTAGGCGACGTTCTCGATGTCGGCGAGGTCGTTGACCGCGACGACCTCGAGCTCGCCGTCGGCAATTGCATCCTTCAAAAACGCCCGCCCGATTCGCCCGCAGCCGTTGATCGCAACCTTGGTGGCCATACGAAAATTTACTCGAGTAACGGGAAAATTCTAGCACGCGACTACTCGGCGGCACCTCCACCCGAAGCCTCGATGCCCGCGGAGCCCCCGCTAGGGTCGTCTCCTGCTCCGTCGCCGGAGGTGCCGCCGGCGTCGGCGGTGCCAGAGGTGCTGCCCGAGTCCCCTGATGCGCCGCCGCCGGCCTCACCTCCAGCCCCGGAATCCCCGCCACCCGAGGGCGGCGTTGTCCCGTCGCCGCCAGCCGTCGCGGGGGTGCCGGTCTCTCCGCCGCCCTCGGGTGGCACCGCGCCGCCGCTGCCACTCGCAGGATCGACAACCGGCTCCGGGCTGCTGCTGCCGCCAGAGGTAGTGGACGCGCCGGCAACTGTACCGGTACTGGTAGCTACCTCCCCGCCGTCGACGGCACCCGTCGTCGCGCCACCGGAGGCCTCTGGAGTCGGCACGGCGTACGTCGTGGCGCCGGCGCCCTGGAGAATCGTCTTGAACTGCTCCTTGGTGACGCAGGTACCGTCGACGCAGACGTCGCCCTGCACCGTGAGCTTGGAGCCGTCGCCAGCGAACCAGGCGAGGAGCGTCGCAATCTTCTCCTCGAGCGACACGACCCGCGCTACGACCGCCTTCATCCCCTCCACGACGAGCGCGACGAGCGGCCGCACGTTGAGCGAGAGGTACTCGCCGCCGGCGGAGACCGCCTCGGGCACGATGCCGTCAACCTCCTGGGCGATGAAGCCAATTTCGCGCTGCGGGCCGTACTTCTCCTTGTCTTTCCAGTCGAACGTCACGCCGCGCAGCAGCAGCACCTTCTCGAGCGCCGCCACCGAGGTCACCCCCTCTATGTTCTCCTTGAGGCTCTGATCCGAGGGATCGCGGATGAGGTTACCGGCGGCGTCGACGGTGACGTTGGTGGCACCGCCGTAGAGATCCGAGGAAAGGATTGCACCCTGAACAGAGAGTACGGAGGTGGGCGTGGTGGTGCCGACGCCAACCTGGCCGCCCGCCATAATCACGAAGTGCGTCGTCGTGGCGGACGGCGTCGAGGAGGCGACGGCGAAGAGGGTGCTGGCGTAAGCCTGGACACTGCTATTAGCGAGGCCGTGAACTGCGAGCCTAGCGTAGGGCGAAGTGGTACCGATGCCAATATTGCCGGCTACCAGCGTGCCGGTGGCGGTACCGGCTAAACCGGTGGCGACACCGATCGTGCCCGTGGAAACCCGGGACAGGGTGGTGTCCAGAGTGCCGTAAGAGGTTGTGTTGCTCGACCAGCCGAGAGGTGTGTCTCTGATGATACCAACTCTCGCACTACCAACGAGCATGGTTGCGCCAAAAAGAGTCGTGTTTCCTAAATAGGCGTTTCCGTTAGGGGCGCCGATGGTCATAGAGCCGCCAGAGCCGGCGTCAATGGTGGAGGTGTTAAGAAATTTCATTATAGTTATTCCTGATCCTATAGTTAGCCCCGCTGTTGGAGCGGCAGTACCAATGCCCACGTAACCTGTATTTCTATTGACTACAATACGGGGGGTGCTGGTGCCCACGCTAAACATAGAGGCACCGTCAGGCGTCGTGGAGCCGACCGAGAGTATGCTCATAGAGGACGTGGCGGTGGTTGAGGTCGCGTAGAAGTACTCCGCGACGACGGGGCCGACGACGGAGAGCTTGGCGTACGGCGAGGTGGTGCCGACGCCGACGTTGCCGCCATCGACGGCGAGGAACGCCGAGCTCGAAACAGAAAGTGCGGTGGTGGAAGCGTACGGAAAGGTGGAGGCAGAGGAAGAGGTGGAGGTAATCGCACCGCCGACAAAGAGGCCGGAGGAGATGTAGCCGTCTCCTTGAACAGCCAAGAGCGCGCCAGGCGTGGTAGTGCCGATGCCAACAGAGCCGGACACCCCCGCAAGTATCGTGTTACCCGAGGTGTAGAAGGTAGTAGAGGTAGCGTTCGTGGAGGTGGAATTCGTCGTGCTCAAACTGTGGATAGTGGAGGAAGCAAAAACAATAATTCCTCCTGCTCCGTTTGGTTGGATGCTCACGGAGTCAGACGACGTAGCCCATTTGGAGTTGCTTCCTCCGCCGCAGGCCACAGAGCCTACGAGTCCTGAAGCCACGCTGAGGCAACCGTCGGCTACCGAATCTATTCTTAGTTGCGATGTTGAAGCTACCCCCGATACAGATATAGCCGTGGTCGAAGCGTACGGCAGCACCGAAGCCGTGGTCGAGGTGGCGACAATGTAGTTGATCGTCGGCGAGGTCGAGGCGGCGAGCGTGCCGGTGCCGCCGTCGGAGTAGAGCCAGCCCTGACCAAACGAGCTCGCGCCGGTGCCGCCGTAGATCACCGCAATCGAGGACGTCGCCGAGACGAGGCCGCCGATCGCCTGGAGCGGCCCGGTGAGCGAGCCGATGTAGGCTGAGCCTGAAACGGAAAGTGCCGTTGTTGAAGCGTACGGGAAGGCAGAGGCGGTCGAGGTGGTGGCGGTAAAGTAGGCGGCGACGGCTTGGCCCGCGACCGAGAGCGCCGCGTAGGGCGAGGCGGTGGCGATGCCGACGTTGCCGGTCGAGTAGTAGATGTCGGAGCCGGCGGTCGTCCACTGGCTTCCCACGAACGGCGCGCCGTCCTGCATGAACGCGCCGTCGAAGTTGAGGTTGCCCGCGACGGAGAGGCTGCCGGCCACCGTCGATGTGCCGGTGCCACTGACGACGAGCGCCCCCAGGGTTGATGTGGCGGAGACGGCGAGCGTGGCGAACGACGCATCGCTGCCGCCGCCGGAGACAGCGGCAGCAACGTCCTCGTCGACGCTCTCGTCGATGTTGGCGCGCGAGTGCTTGAAGGTGTTCGAGGAAGTTTCTCTGATTGGACGGTCGGCGAGCGCGTCGACCCGCTCCTCGAGGTCTCGCAGGCGGGTCAAAAGGAGGTCAGCGTTGACCGAGGGAAGCGCGACGCGCCCGACGATGACCCGCTCGGCAAACGGCGCGTCGGCAGAGCCGGCGACGGGCTCGATGTTCACGGGCGGCTCGACGGGCAGGGCGGACTCGGCCGCGCCGGTGCAGGGGCTGCCGAAGGCAGACCTGACGCCGCAGACGACCGCGCTCCAGCCGCCGCCAACGGCGGCGAGGCCAGCGAGCGCCCCGGGCGACGGCGCGGCGAGGTCAGGCGCGGGCCGAGAGGCCGACTCGGCAACCTCCGCGAGCGTCGGCAGCCGGGCGAGCGGCGCGCCGTCCGGGGGCGGCATCGCCGCAGCTGCGACCACGGCGGTCACCAGGGCAAAAACGAAGATGGTGCGGATGTGCGGAGACATAAATATCATTTTCAATTTTATCATCCGGAACAGGTAAAAGCCCGTTTCTGGGCTTTTTTCTGGGGAAAAACGGCTCAGCCAAGTCTTGCCTTGAAGAGGTCGCGGAGGGTGGCGGGGTTCGCCGCGCCTTTCGTGACCTTCATCCCCTGCCCCACCAGAAACTCGAGCGAGGCGGCCTTGCCGGCGCGGTACTCGGCGGCGACCTTCTCGTTCGCGGCAATGATTTGCTCAACGACGGCGCCGAGTGCACCCTCGTCGGACTGCTGCCCCAGACCCTCGGCGGCAACTTTTTCCTTCGGCGAGGGTACGTTCGCCTCGCCCGCGTGCTGCCAGTACCAGGCGAGCAGGTTTTTGGCGACGCGCGAGCCGATTTCGCCCGCCTCAGCCATAACGACGATCTCGTGAATCACGGAAGCTGGAATGCGATCGAGGCTGCCCCCGTCTTTTCGGAAGAAACCCAGAACATCCGAGAGAGTGTAGTTGGCGGCGAGACGTCGGCGGGCGTCGGAGAGGCCTTCGGAGCACGTCTCCAGGTAGCTGGCGAGCGCGAGGTCGCCGACGAGCACCTCGACCTCCTTCACGGAGAGCCCCAGCTTGGCGTAGCGCTCGCGCCGAGACCACGGCAGCTCGGGGAGCGCGGCCCGCATCGATTCGAGATCGAAAATTTTGTGCAGGTGCAGCTTCGGGAGGTCGGGCTCCGGAAAGTAGCGGTAGTCCTCCGACGTCTCCTTGCGGCGCTGCGGCACGGTCTTGCCCGCGACGTCGTCCCAGCCCCGCGTCTCCTGCACAATCTCGTCGCCCTTCCCTTCGGCGAGGAGACCTCGCATTCGGTCGAGCTCGTAGGCGATTGCCTTCTTCGCCGCCTGGAACGAGTTGAGGTTCTTCACCTCGACCTTCGTGCCGAGCCTTTTCGGGTTATCGGAAACGGAAATGTTCGCCTCGACGCGCATCTCCCCCTTCTCCATGTTTGCCTCACTGGCGCCGAGGTAGCGAAGGAGCAGCTGAAATTCCTGTCCGAACGCGAGCGCCTCCTCCGCCGAGTGCATCTGGGGCTCGGTCACCAGCTCGAGCAGCGGCACGCCGGCGCGGTTGTAGTCCACCAGGGTGAAGTCGCCGCGGTCGTGCTTGCTCGTGCCGGTGTCCTCCTCGAGGTGAACGCGGGTGATGCCGACGCCGCCAATTTCGCCGCCCTCCACGATCGGGTGCTTGTACTGGCTAACCTGGTAGCCCTTCGGGATGTCCGGGTAGAAGTAGTGCTTGCGGTCGAACTCCGCGAACTCGGCGATCGTGCCGCCGATGGCGAGCCCGACGCGAATGACGTGCTCCACCGCCCGCCGGTTGAGGGCGGGCAGGACGCCCGGGTGGCCGAGGTCAATGGGGTGCGCCAGGGCATTGGGCGTCGCCTCGTCTGGGTCGTTCGCCGCTCGACCAAAAATCTTGGTGCGCGTCGCGAGCTCGGCGTGAATCTCGAGGCCGATGGTGGCGACGTACTTCTCCTCGGCGCTCATTGCAGAGAAGAAGCTACCACGGCCGCTACCGTTTAGCAGCCTTCTCCTCCCTCCCCGTTACCCTCTCCTCACCTCCGCCTCACCGCCCCGTTACCACCCCTCCCGTACCGTTTAGCAGTCTATAGACCGCTAAACGCACGACTCCGTGGCCACCACCATTCGCGTCGGAAGGAGAGGAGCCGCCGTCATCGCGCTGCTACGCTACGCGACTTCCCAGAGCGGCTCCTACAACGTCCTCAACATCCGCGCCATGCGCCGGCTGAAAGCGGAGCTAGGCGCGCTGACAATCCCCGGTCTCAAGAGCGTCGTCTACCGCCTCAGCCGCCAGGGTCTGGTTACCGTCGACCACGAGTTTGAGGGCATCGGCCTGACAGAAAAAGGTCGCCGCATCGCGACGGCCAGGGAAAGCTGCACCCGATCTTTGCCCACCGTGTCACGCGAGAACTGGGACGGGTGCTGGAGAATAGTGTGCTTCGACGTACCGGAGCGTATGCGGGGGAAGCGAATGCTCCTGAGCTCGCAGCTGAGGGCGCTGGGCATGCTCCGGGTGCAGCGGTCCGTCTTCGTGCACCCCGGGGAGTGCCGGGCCGAGGTCTCCGCCATTGCAGACGCCATCGGCGTACGGGGGCAAATATTTTTTGCGACCGCTGTGGCGTCGAGCAACGACGAGCGGCTGACGCGCAAATTTTTTGGTTGACGCAAAAACCGTTTAGCTGTCTATAGACAGCTAAACGGTTTTTGCGAACGGCGAAGGGAGGGGGAGGGGCGCGGCGAGGGGCGCTAGAATGCCGTAGAAATTGAGTAGATGGGGATGAGGACCGCCGCCAAGAGGGCGCCGACGCCGAGGCCGAGAAAGATGATCATCAGCGGCTCGATGAGGCCCACCAGGGTATCGACCGCGTTAGTGACCTCGCGGCGGTAGAAGGTGGCGAGCGTCGAGAGCACCTTGCCGAGGTTGCCCGTCTCCTCGCCGACCTTCACCATGCCCACGAGAATCCCGGGGAACGCCGCGTTGCGGCCCATCGCGTCGGAGAGCGCCACGCCGCCCTTGACCGCCTCGAGGGCCTCGAGCACCGCCTCCTCGTAGACCTTGTTGTCCACCACCGCGGCGCAGAGCTCGAGGGCCTTCACCATCGGGATACCCGCCGAGAGCAGGGTGTCGAGGTTGTCGGCCACCCGCGAGAGGTAGAGCTTGCGGTAGAGGACGCCGATGTAGGGAATCTGAATCTTGAAGCGGTCGAGGGAGTCGCCGCCGAGCACGCTCTTGCGGAAGTAGTAGAGGGAGAAGCCGCCCACGATGACGAGACCCATCCAGAGCCACTTGAAGTCGATGACGAGGTTCGAGAGGCCGATGACCGCCCTCGTGTAGAGCGGTATCGCCTGGCCGGACTCGAGCAGGATGCCGCTGATTTTCGGAATGACCAGGGTGAGCATCAGGATCATCACCACTGCGAAGGTGAAGACGACGAAGGCCGGGTAGACGAGCGCGTTCTTCGCCTTCATTGTCACCTCGTAGGTGCGGTCGAGGTAGTCGGCGAGGAAGTTGAATGTGCTCTCGAGCTTGCCCGACTCCTCGCCCGCCTTGACCATGTTGACGTAGAAGGGCGTGAAGACCTCCGGGTGCCGGGCCAGCGCCGCGCCAATCGACGAACCGCCGGAGAGGTCCTCGACCACGGCGTTGAGGATGCGGCCGAGCCGCGGGTTCTCGACCTCGGTGGAGAGCAGCTTGAAGATGCGGAGCGCCGAGACCTGCGCCTCGAACAGCGTCGCGATCTGGCGCGACAGGATGACGACGTCCTTGTTGGAGACGCGCTCGAAGATCGCGAGGTTTCGCTCCCAGACGCTCTTGGCCGCCTCGGACTCGCGGATGTCGACGATGACGAAGCCGCGGCGCTGCAGCGCCCCGATGGCCACGTCGACGGTGACAGCCTCGATCGTCCCCTGCTTCTCGGCGCTGTCCTTGTCGACGACCCGGTAGGTGAAGAGCATGGCGCTGGTTTCCGGCTAGCGAGCTACAGCAGCCGCTCGAGGACCTGCGGCCGCAGCGAGTACTGGTAGGCGGTCTCAATGGCAATCTCGCCCCGCGAGACGAGCTCGACCAGCGAACGGTTCATATCGACCATGCCGTGCTCGGAGCCGGTCTCGATGACCGAGTCGAGCTCGTGGGTGCGCTTCTCGCGGATGAGGTTCGCCACCGCCGAGTTGTTGATCAGGAGCTCGTAGGCCGGAACCTGGCCGCCGGAGATGCGCGGCACCAGGCGCTGCGAGAAGACGCCGAGGAGCGAGCTCGCCAGCTGCAGGCGAATCTGCTCCTGCTGGTTGGCCGGGAACGAGTCGATGATGCGGTCGATGGTCTGGGAGGCGTTGTTGGTGTGCAGCGTCGAGAAGACGAGGTGGCCGGTCTCGGCGGCGGTGACCGCGGCGGCGATCGTCTCCGGGTCGCGCATCTCGCCGACCAGGATCACGTCGACGTCCTGCCGGAAGGCGCCGGTGAGCGCCTCGGCGAAGCTCGGCACGTCGATCTTGACCTCGCGCTGGTCGATGATTGACTTCTTCTGCTCGTAGACGTACTCGATCGGGTCCTCGACGGTGATGATGTGCTCGGGCCGCTCCTGGTTGATGAGCTCGATCATCGACGCGAGCGTCGTGGTCTTGCCCTGCCCGACGGGGCCGACCACCAGGAAGAAGCCCTGGCGCTTCTTGGCGAAGGTCTCGAGGATGTTCGGCAGGCTGAGCTCGGCGAGCGTCTTGATGTCGCGCGGGATGAGCCTCAAGACAATCGAGACGCGGCCCTGCTGGACGAAGGCGTTGCCGCGGAAACGGAACTTGTCGCGGTAGGCGTAGGCGAAGTCCACCTGGCTCCGCTCCTCGAAGCGCGCAGCCCGGGCCGGGTCGACCATCGCGGCGAGGAAGGCCTTAGTGTCCTCGCGGGTGAGAACCGGGTGGCTGGTAATCGGCACCAGCTCGCCGCCCACGCGCACCGTCGGGTGCCGCCCCTCGGAGAGGTGCAGGTCGGAGCCGCTCTGGTTGATGACCAGGTCGATGAGCTCCTCGAGAGACTTTTTGTGATCCATGGTGCGCGCTAAGAGAGGTCCGACCTCCCGGGCCCTCGAGGTCGGACCTCGGCAGTGGTGACCGATTTGGCGTGCTTCGCGTGCGCGGCGGCGACCCTCGCCACCACCTCGGACGGCGTCAGCAGCGCCTTGATGATGTAGTCGTCGACCTTGGACTCGGCCGCCTGCTCCTGGTCAATCTCCTGGCCCTGGTTGGAGAGCACGACGACCGTGGCCTTCGGGGCGTAGCCCTTGGCACGCACCTCCTTGAGAAACTCGAGGCCGTCCATCTGCGGCATTATGATGTCGCAGAGGATAACGTCGGGCACGTAGCCGTCGGCTAACTTGTCGAGCGCCTCCTGGGCCGAGGGGTACGCCGCCACCTCGGCGCCCTCGCGCTTGAGCTTGAGTCCGTACATATCGAGGAGGAAGGTGTCGTCGTCCAGCAGCATCACCTTCACCCCCCGGAGCGCGCCCGGCGCCCCCGCCTCGCCCGCCGGCGGCGCTAGCTGGTCGTTCGTGTCTGTCGCCATACGTTGAGATTCTATCACGCAAGGCAACGCCGCTTGTGAACATGCCCACCACGGAGCCGCCACGGCCCGAGCGAAAACGGTTTTCCTAGCCGACGACGTACGCCTGTACGGCGAGGCGTGGAAAACTGTTTGCAGCCGGGGCTGGCGGCTCCCTTTGTACCTGGCATCCTACAGTTTGTTCACCTCCTCCCAGGGAATGCGCCCCTGCAGCGCCTTGACGATGGCGTGCTCGCGCATCGTCACCATCCCCTGCTTCCGGGCGATATCGTAGACCGCCGACTCGACGGGGTTCCGGAGGATGACGTCCTCGATCTCGCGGCTCATCTCGTACATCTCGAAGACCGCCTCGCGGCCGCGGGTGCCCATCGGGCAGTCGCTCGTGGGCTTCAGCTTCAGGACCTGCTTCCGCTCCGGAATCTCCTTGAGGTACTCCTTCGGCAGGTCCTTGAACGAGTCCGTGATCATCGCGGCGATGGCGCCCTCGACCGGCACCGCCTCCCCTGCCCCGGGGCAGTTGAGACGCGAGAGGCGCTGGGCGATGCCGAGGACCAGTGTCGGCGGAATGAGGTACGGGTCGACGCCCATGTCGATGAGGCGCGGCACGATGCCGGCGGCGGTGTTGGTGTGGATAGTCGAGAAGACGAGGTGGCCGGTGAGCGCCGCCTGGATGGCGAGCTTGGCCGTCTCGCCGTCGCGAATCTCGCCGACCATGATGATATCGGGGTCCTGGCGCAGGGTGGTGCGGAGGCCGGTGGCGAAGGTGTAGCCAATCTCCGGGAAGACCTGCGACTGCGAGACGCCGGGGATGGCGTACTCGACCGGGTCCTCGAGCGAGAGGACGTTGAACCTTTCCTTGTTGATCATCTCGAGGACGGAGTAGAGCGTCGTCGTCTTGCCCGAGCCGGTCGGGCCCGAGATCAGCACCATGCCGTAGGGCTTGTCGATGGCCGCCTTGAGCTGGGCGAGCTGGCGTGGCATCAGCCCGAGGTCGTCGAGCTTCTTGACGCCCTTCTCCTGGTCGAGGATGCGCATCTCCACCTTCTCGCCGTAGTACGTCGGGAAGGTCGAGACGCGGAAGTCGATGGCACGGCCCTGCACCCTTACAGAGAAGCGGCCGTCCTGGGGCTTGCGCTTCTCGTCGAGCTTGAGCTTGGCCTGCACCTTGATGCGCGCCACCAGCGCCGGGAGCACCTTGGAGGGCAGCATCAGCGAAGTCTTGAGGTCGCCGTCGACGCGGAAGCGCACCCGGATGCGCTCGCGGATAGGCTCGATGTGGATGTCGGAGGCGCCGCCTTCCACCGCGTAGCGGATGATGGTCGAGACAATCTTCGTGACCGGCGCGTCCTCGATAATCTTCACCTCGCCCGACTTGATGGGAGCCTCGCCCTCCTCGTCGTCGAGCGCCGCGACGTCGGCCTCGAGCTCGCCGAGCGCCTGGTTGACCTGCCCCGAGAGGCCCTTGTAGACCTCGATGATTCGCTGAAAGGTGGCCTCCGAAATCAGGAACACCTTGTACGGCAGGTCCTCCTTGCCGGAAATGAAATTGAGCGCCTCGCGCGCCTCGGCGTCTTCCGGGTCGAGGACGCCAACCTCGAGGAAGCCATCGGCGACCCCGAGCGGCACGAAGCGGTAGTGCAGCGCCGACTCCTCCGGCACGTAGCGCAGCACCTCGAACGGGACGCTGGCGCCTTCGGCAACCTCGCGCACGGGCAGGCCGAAAAACTCCGACTTGGCCTGGAGGAGCGCCTCTCCGGGAACCTGCAGCTTGGCGAGGGCGGCATCGATCGGCTCGCCCGAGTCGAGGTCGGCCTGAACCTGGGGCAGGTGCTTCGGGCTGACGATTTTCTTGTCCGCCAGGAACTCGAGGAATGTCACGGGTGGAGTGTTTGCCTCGGGGTAAACGCCGGCCCGCTACCGAGCCGGCGCGGTGCTGGTCGAGGCCTTCGCCTGGCCCGCGCCCTGGTTCTGGTTGAGGAGGCCGCCCTGCCCCTGGGCGCGGCCGCTCGTGGTTGCCACCGCGTCCTGGTAGAGCGGCGCGAACGGGTCGGGTCGGCCAATGGGCTCCTCGGGAATCGGCTGGCTGCGGTCGACGAGCGAGAGGTACGCCGGCGAGCTGAGCACGCTCGGGTCGAGCTTCAGGCGGTCGATGCGGTAGATGGTGGCGGTGATTCGGGCGGCGGCGGCATCGGTGCCGGTGGCGGCGCCGGGAACCGCGTTGGCCTGCCGGTCCGCGCCGGATGAGTCGGCCGAGCCGCCGGAGCGCCAGAGGGCGAGCGCCCCGCCGATGACGGCGACGGCGACTAGGGCGGTAACGGCGATGCGCTTCGTGCTCATGATGGGTGTGTCATCGCAGCCAGTAGGTCTCGAGCGTCAGCGAGAAGTCGTACCGCTTGGACGGCGAGGACTTGATGGCGATGGACCGGACGTCCACCAGCCGCAGCGACCGCTCGAGCTCGCGCAGGAGGTCGGCGAACTCGCCGTAGGTGGCGGTGGTCGAGAACGAGAGCGAGAGCGTCCCGTAGCGCTGCTTCCTGGAGGCGGCGTCCTGGGCGGCCGTCGTCTCCCGCGTCGCCTTCCCGCCGCTCTCGCCGACGGCGATGTTGCGAATCTGCAGGCCCTGGCCCTGGGCGATGTCGCTGATGTCGTTGACCAGCCTGACGTTGTCGAGGGTGTCCGGCAGGAGCTTGCGCAGGCCCTCCCGCTCCTCGTCGGTGATGCGGTTGAAGCGGTCCTGCAGGTCCTCGCGGTTCTGCTTGAGCTCGGCCGAGAGCGCCAGCGTCTGGTCGTTGTTGGCCTTGTCCTGCCGCAGGCCCTCGGCTACGCGGTAGGCCGGCAGCGTGGCGAAGACGAAGAGCCCGATGCCGAGGAGGACGAGGAGAGCCTGGACGGCGCGAGATTTCATAGCGAGGTGCCGGCGCTAGCCGAGGAGGTCGCGGCCGGCGCGGCGGGCGCCGTCGGGAACGCCGAGCCCTGCCGCAGGGTCCGGAAGTAGAGGATGTTCTTCGGGTCGACCGTGGCGGAGAAGTTGAAGGTCACCAGGCTCTGGTCGTTCGGCTCGAGCCGCGAGAAAACCACGTCGCGCATCTGGGCGGGGCCGCCGAACTGGTCGGACTGGAGCACGATGGACCCGAAGCTCTCGCCGACGCCGGAGGCGGCCAGCGTAATCTTCCCGTCGGCACCCTGGCTGTAGGTGAAGGTCTGGAAGGAGACGGTCCGGAGGGTGAACTGCTCGAGGATGTCGAGGAGGGCCGAGGGCGCGACGTGCCGGTCGAGGATGTCCTCGGCGGCGACGATGCGGTCGTTGAGCCGCGAGGCCTCGTCGACGAACCGGGCGTCGTACTCGGCCTCGGCTCGGGCGAGGGACTGCTCCTGGCCCGCGATTTGAGACTTCAGGAGGAACTGCCAGGCGTAGACGCCGCCGCAGATGACGACCGAGGCGACGAAGACGATGGTCGCGAAGAGCGACACGAGGTCGGCGCCGCGGTGCGCCACGGTGGCGAGCGGCGCGGCCGCGAGCTGCGGCCGACGCGGAACGAAGGTTGTCTTGATGTCGCCGTCCATAGGGAGCCTCCGAGGCTAGGAAAATTCTAGCACGCCGCCCCGCCTGTGGATTGCGAGGGCGCGGAGCAATCCACAGGCGGGGCGAGGTAAGAAGGAAGAAGTAAAAAGGAAGAAGTACGAGCCAAACTATCGCCTTTTGAACTTTTTCCTTTTTACTTCTTCCTTCTTACCTCTTCCTTCGCCTACTCAACCGCCAGCTGCCGCAGCGCGATCCCAATTGCTCCCGCGAACGCCATCCCGTTCTCGCGTAGCACGCCCTGGAGGAAGGCGGGCGCCACCACCTTGGCGAACGGATCGGCGCGCAGCACCTCGATGCCGAGCTTCGCCGAGGCGGCCTCGGCGAGCCCCGGGAACATTGCCCCGCCGCCGAGGAGCACCGCCTTGCCCACCAGCGATCGCGAGCGCTTCTGGTAGCCCTGGGCGAAGGTGAAGGCCTCGCCCCAGATTGGCTGAAACACCAGATCGGCAATCTCGCGCAGCCGCGCCTCGACGCCCTCGGGGTTCCGGCCGGAGTTCCGCTTGACCTTCTCGGCGTAGTCGACGGTGAAGCCCTCGGCCTTGGCGAGATTGAGCGTCACCTCCTGGGAGCCGCGCGACACGGTGCGGGTGTCGCGGACAATCCCGCGCTCGACGATGTAGAGCTTGGTTGCCCCGGCGCCGACGTCGACGACCATCGTCGCCCCGCGCTCGCCCGGGTCGATGGCGGAGCGAATGGCGGAGAACATTTCAATCTCGAAGAACGAGACGTTGAGCCCGACGATCTCGACGACCTTCGAGAGCGAGTCGAGCGCCTCGTTGTGGATTGCCACCAGCATCACCTCGGCCCTCTTAACCGGCGCGGCTTCTTCCGCCTCTCCCTCTGCCGACTCCGGCTTGGGAATGCGGAACCAGTCGAGCGTAATTTGCGACATCGGCACGGGGATGTACTTGCGCGCCTCGATCGGCACCATGGTGGCGAGCTTGTCGTCGTCGGCCGAGGGCAGATCAATCACCGTGGTCATCGAGGAGCGCATCGGCACCGTCATCGCGGCGTCGACGGTCGAGGAGTTAGCCTCGCGCATCACGTCCGCCACCGCCTCGGCGAGCTTCTCCGGCGTGAGCTTCACCGCCCGGCCAACCTCGACGCCGCCGTAGGGGCCGAGCGCGATTTCGCCGTAGGTCTCGAGCACGGCCCGGCCGCGCTCCTTCCGGAGCTGCACGACCTTCACGGACGAGGAGCCGATGTCCACGCCCAAGACGCTCTGGCGTTTCTCGCCGAAGAAGCCCTTGGCGATTTCTCCCAGCTTCCCGAACATTGCTTGGTCGAGTATAGCACCGTGGTCCTGCGCCCGTTCCCCACTGCGGGGGTCCGACCTCCGTAGTGGCGTTTCTTTATTTTTGATTTACCGCGGCTTCAGGTGCGGCGCCGGAGAATTGCCCGGTGCAGTGGAAAATCCCGGCCGCGGCACGAGCCGCTGTGGCGAACGTGGCGCAGCTCGTGGGGCGCGCCCTCCGCGCCGTGGCCGAGGTCCTCGCCGCGCCCGATCCGCTCGGGCGCCTGCTGGATGTCGCCTCGCCCGAGGCTCTCGCCGCGAGCTGCCGGGCCCCGCTCCCCGATCCGCGCACGCCTGTGCGGGCACTCTTCAGCTACGCCGATCCCCTGGTGCGGCGCATCGTCTCCGCTATCAAGGACGAGCGGCGGCGCGGCGTGGCCGCGGCCCTCGGCGCGCTCCTCGCAGACGAGGCCGCCGGGGCGCTCGCGGAGATTGCCGAGGTCGGCCGCGGCGGCGCAGGTCAGGCGGCGCTCCTCGTCCCCGTGCCAATCGCCCGCGCCCGGCGACGTTCGCGCGGCTACAGCCAGACCGAGCTCCTCTGCGAGGCGATGCTCGCCTCCCCCGCCGGAGGGAGCCTCGAGTACCGGCCTCGGCTTCTCGCGCGAACCAGGTCTGCTCCGCCGCAGACGAGCCTCGCCTCCCGCGGGGCACGCCTCGCGAACCTCCGCGGCACGTTCGCGGCAGATGCCGCGTGCGCCCGACGCACCGTCGTGGTGGTCGACGACGTGGCCACCACCGGGGCGACGCTGCTCGAGTGCCGCCGGGCGCTCCGGGTCGCGGGCGCGGCCGAGGTGGTGCTGCTCTCGGTGGCGAGGGCGGAGTAGGAGAAGTAACAAGGAACAAGTAACAAGTAACAAGTAACAAGGAACAAGTAATAAAAGGACTCGGTCGAAAGGACAAAGGCCGGCTCGCGCCAGCTTTTGCCCTAACTTATTACCTGTTCCTTGTTACTTGTTCCTTGTTCCTTGTTCCTTGTTACTTGTTACTTGTTACTTGTTACTTGTTACTTCGCTACAGTCCGAACTGCGACAAATCCACGTCCTTCAGGTACTTGTAGAACGGCGACTTCTGAATGACACCCCGGAGACCCTCCGGGATGAGCGACTCGAAGGACGAGCCGCCGGCGCTCTGCGGCACGACCTTGGCGTCGGAGGCAGCCTTGGAGGTGCCGGGGCTCGCCATCTTGAAGCTGATGGTTGGGACAACCGGATCGCCGAACGGCGTGGCGAAGCCGCGCGAGGTGGCGAGCTGGAGGGTCAAAGTTAGCCCCTTCTTCGAGGAACCGGCGTAGTAGACCTCCACGGTCGGGGCGTCGCCCGAGGCGGTGCCGACCTTCGTTCTCTTGCCGTCGCAGGAGACGCGGTGGCTCCAGCCGGCGCGGGAGGAGACGACGACCCGGCCGGAGCCTCTGCCGAGCCACCGGCAGCTGACGCTCACGTGCGCCGCGGCAGCCTCGGCGATGTCCCAGGCGACGATCGCCCGCTTGCTGTCCTCGCTGGTGACGGCGGAGAGGCGGCTGATGGTCACCGGGTCGGTGCCGGCGGCGGCAGGCCCGGGCAAAACGCGGACGGCGGGCGCGGCGGCAAAAGAAAAACCAGGCGTGGCGAGGGTAGCGAGCGCGAGCGCGAGGAGACCGATTGGGTAGAGGCGAGGCACGGCGTTTTGGGTGCGACTAGACGCCACGATTCTACCAGACGGCGGAACTGGGGAGAGCGACGCGCGGGCAGCTGCCCTACCGCCGTAGGCTCACCGCCTCGTAGTACGCCTCGCCCCCGGGCGCGAGCTCGCGGAGAATAAAGTGGAGCACGACCGGCTTGCCGCCGCCGGCCGAGACGAGCGAGACGCGCAGGCCGGAGAGCCCGGGGAGAATGAAGGTGGCGATGCCGCGCGCCTTGTCCTTGCAGAGAAACTTCTTCGGCTTCTCGAGGCTGCCGATCAGCTCCACCTGCACCTTGGCGCGGGAGTCGCAGGAAACGGTAACGTCGGACGGAGCCCGGGTGCTGGCCGCGAGGTCGGCGACGCGCCCACGGTCGCGCGTGGCGACGGTCAGCCCCGCAGGAGGCAGGTCTTCCGCGGCAATGTTGAGGAACGCGGCCGAGGCGACGGTCGGCGAAAGGGCGGCGACGGCAGCCGCCAGGGCCAGGACGGCAAGCAGGGTTCGTTTAGACATGGACCGCTATTCTAAACTATCTCGGACAGACGCGCTGGCAGCGAGATTTTGATGTGCTCCCAGTAGGAATCGAACCTACATCTCCAGCTTCGGAGGCCAGTGTCCTATCCATTGAACGATGGGAGCGAGAACCGACACTGTTTACCACGACGACTACTCTCGCGGTACCGACACCGTGCCTCCAGCCAGCTCCATTTCCAGCGCCCCCAGCACCCTCCCCCACTCCTCCTCCCCCGCCAAACCCGTCTCCATCTCACGCGAGGCGAGCGCGATCGGCGTGACGCGCGTCCCGTCGTCGCCAAACTCGGCAACCACCGCAATCCCGTGCGTCGTTGCCCACGAGAAATCCTGGTCGAAGACGAAGTTGCCGAGCGAGTAGAAAATCGGCACGCCGCGATAAATTTCAGAAGGTTGGACAACGTGAGGATGCGCGCCAATTACCAAGTCCGCGCCCGCATCCACAAATTGCCGGGCGAGCAGCCGCTGCCGATCCGTAGCTGCTGCCTGGTACTCCTCGCCCCAGTGCGCCACGACCGCGCTGCGCCAGCACTCCGGCTCAATTTTCGCGAGCAGCGCCGCTACGCGCTCCGAGTTCTGTGCAAAGAGATCGTGGTATCCAACGAGACAAACCGTTTTGCCGCGAACATCAATCGATGCCCACTCGTCGCTGCCATTGAGTGGATCGCCAAATGTCGCAATACTCCATCGCTTCAAATTCTCCCTCGTTTCCGCCAACCCTTCCTCACCGAAATCGAGCCCGTGATTGTTTGCGCTCGAGACGGCGCTGAAATTTAAATCGCGCAGAAACGTTTCGGCGAGAGTCGGCGCAAACGTGAAGCGCAGAATTGAGGCGTCCACGAGCGCCACCGAGCTCGACGCGGTAATCGTCCCCTCGAGGTTGCCGACGCGCAGGTCGGCGCCTGCGAAAAGAGCGCGGATGTCGTCCGAAACGAGCGAGCGCTCCCCCTTCCGCGCCGCGTGCCTCGCGACGCCGCGGTCGAGCATAATGTCGCCAACGAAGACGGCGCGGACGGGCGGCGGCACGGTCGGCGCGGGAGCGACATCCTCGGCTAGCTCGGCGGGACGGTAGAGAGCGGCGACCGTTGCTACCAGCAGAACCGCGGCCGTGCCCGCGGCGGCGGCCAGCCACCTTTCGCCGTTTTTCACCAGGAGAGTGTACCGGAGGAGCTCCGCCGTCAGCTCGCCGCCCAGCCCGGCTGGCCACTTGACTGAAAAACCGAAAAGTTGTAGGAAGTCTTTAAATGGTGGCCACGTCGCCACTGAACTATGAGAAAGACAAAGAAGCCAACGCCGGGCTGGAAAACAGCTTTCGGCATCAAGAAAAGCACGGTCGCGGCCGACAAACTCTGGGACATGTTCTGCACCCAGCACCGTCCCATGATCGCCGAGGCCTCCAAGCGTCTCGAGAGCGTGCGCCAGAGCCTCGTCCCCCTCGGGAGCCTCGACTCCCGACACGCCGCGGCCATCGTCCGGCACCTCGCCGAACCCGCGAACGCGGAGACCCTCCTGAGGCTGCTCGGCAACAGCGGCCGCAGGGCCGGCGCAGCCGAGCTGCCCCCGAGCCCGGCTCCGGCCACCGCAAAGACGGCACCCAGGAAGGTGCAGGCCAAGAAGGACGCGTCGGCCTCCAAACTGGCTGCCAAAGCCAAGGCCAAGAAGTCCGCCGGGCGCAAGAAGGCCAACTGAAGGGACAGGCTGCCCGCCAACTCCCTGAGCTACGCGGCGCACATCAACCTGGTGGCCAAGCACCTGGCGCCGCACGCGACCGACGGCAGCGTGGTGGTTCGCTGCGGCGATATCACCCGCGAGCTC
>Ga0209542_10006064_pt1 | contig 23748 bp, 23 predicted proteins | sample RifCSPhighO2_01_FD_184028 | JGI IMG/M metagenome (GOLD analysis project Ga0209542, IMG submission 184028) | Soil microbial communities from Rifle, Colorado - Rifle CSP2_plank highO2_0.1 (SPAdes) (version 2) | ecosystem: Environmental > Terrestrial > Deep subsurface > Rock core/Sediment ...
GTTTTAATCAAAAATATATAATGGATTGTTTTCAGTCCATTGATTCAGATAGTTTGGTATTGAAGTTTAATGGATTGAATAAACCGATGGTGATAAAAAGTGTTCCTGATTCAAGATTTACTTATCTTGTGATGCCAATGAATAAATAAATTATTTAAATAATCCCAAATTTAGCGTACTTCTTCGTCACAATTCGCAAAATTTTGTTCGTCGTATCTAAAATACGCCTCACAAAATTTTGCTCTTGTTCCTCGAATTACATCTAAATTTGAAATTATTTAAGAATAAAAATCTGCGTCAGACTTTTAAATAATTTAAAAAATTTAAATCTTTAAAATTACAATTTAAAAAAATCCCAGTTCATGCTGGGATTTTTTGTTTTTAAATTATCTGCATGCAGTGCAGGCGGTACAAGCACAACAGGCGCTAATTTTGTCAAGATTTTTTGATATTACCTCGAGAGAATGTTTTTCAAAAGGTTTTGTAAAAGCTGAAAAAATTTCTATCCTTGGGTTAAAAATTTTCTTTTCTTTTTTCACAACACGCCTCCTATGTTTTATTGTGTAACATGAAATACCTTAAAAATCAAAAAAGATCAATATTTACATTTATTATAACAAAGTTATTTTTGGGCACAAACAATAAGTTTTATTTTTTATGGTAATATTAAAATAAAGTTTTATGAAAAATATTATAGTTAAAAATATAAATAAAAATAATTTAAAAGATTTTTCGGTAAAAATCCCCCTACAAAAATTGGTTGTTATTGTTGGTCCAAGTGGAAGCGGTAAATCAACATTGGTTCATGAAGTTTTGTATAAAAACGCTATTAAAAATGAATGGAATATAAAAAATTTGCCACAAAAGATTGAAATTTTGGAACAAAAAGTTATTTTACCAAAAGATACCAAATTAAGTTTGGGGGAATTTAATCTTCACAAATTAAAAACAAAATTGTCTGCAATAGAGAAAAATGATTTGCTTGTTGTTGACGAGCCTTGTGCCGGTTTTTGTAAAAAAGAAAGAGAAATTATTTTGAAAATGTTGCGCAAAAAAGTTGACGAGGGTTATTCCATAATTGCTGTTGAACATAATCGCGAAATAATAGAGGGGGCTGATTACATTATAGAACTTGGTCCCGGCTCTGGGCGTTACGGAGGACAATTAATTTTTGAAGGAGATAATAAAAAATTTAGAAAATCAAAAACCATTACAGCGAAACATATTTTTGCAAAACATGAAAAATCAAAAAGAAAAGATTTTGGCAAAAATAAAACAATAGCAATTTCAAAAATTAATATAAATAATTTTAAAAATTATACTTTTAATTTTCCGCTAAACGATATTGTGTGCTTGACAGGGTGTTCCGGTTCCGGCAAATCAACTTTGTTGGATGTTTCATACAGAGCTCTGTTTAAGGGAAAAAATGCTTGGAAAATTAGACTTAAAAGCGTTAATGTTAGTGGAAAAACAAATGTACGCAGGTCTTTTATTGTAACTCAATCTCCAATCGGGAATCATCCCTCAAGTATGCTCGCGACTTATACAAAGGTTTGGGATAATATCAGAACTATTTTTTCAAACCAGAAATTGTCAAAAAAAATGGGTTTGAAAAAATCAGATTTTGTTGTTTCCAAGAAAATTTTGGAAGGCGAAGCGGATTTTTCTAAAGAGGTTTTAAAAGTTTCTTTCAAAGGTAAAACTATTAAAGATGTTGTTAATCTTACTATTGATGAAGCGTTAGAAATATTTAAAGATGATTCTTTAATTGTGAGAAAATTAAAATTTTTGGAAGAAGTCGGTTTGGGTTATTTGGTATTAGGTCAAAAGTCTGGTTCATTAAGTGGCGGGGAAGCACAGAGAGTAAGGGTGGCAAATATCCTTTCAAAAAAATTAGGTGATAGATCGGTTTATATTTTTGACACTCCTTCCAGGGGGCTACACTTTAAGGATCTTCCCGTTTTGATCAATGTTTTTAGAAGAATTATTGATAAAAACAATACTATATTAATAGCTGATAATAGAGAAGAAATTTTTGATTATTGTGATTACAGAATTGATCTTTAGTTTGTGTTTGGATGTGAATAAAATTTTTTTTAAATCTGTTAGAATAAGTTAATTCTCTTATTCTTAATTTTTTAATTTTATGCAAAGTTTTATATTTTTAATTTTTGGTATATTGATAGGGTTTGTTGTTGGAGGTGATGTAAAGGAATTATCTATCAAGGGAAAAAGAGAAATAAATAAAGAAGATTCTGTTGCTGATGATAAAGAAGAATCTTCCATAAAATCAAAAACTCTTTCCGATAAAGAAGAAAAAATTTTAAAACTTTTTGAAAAGAAAAAGAAAATATCTACAAATGATATTGAAAAACTTTTTAAAATAAAGGAAATAACAGCAAAGAAATATCTAAAGAAATTAGAAAACGAAGGGATTGTTGTTTTGAATGACAAGCAGGGAAAGACATCAAATTATTCTCTGAAATAAATAAAAAAATGTTCGCCATAGGCGAACATTTTTTATAATTCTGAATTATGAAACTCGTGGACTGTAGTACTGCTTTAAATTTTTTCTCAAAAAATTTAAAGTGCTACCGCTCGCAGAGACGAACAGCCTTGGCTGTTCGTCGACGAATTTCCGAAGGAAATTCGTCTTTGCGAGGACGAAGTCCGAAGCAATCCAGGAAAAATTACGAGTTTCGTAATTTAGAGTTTATAAATTAAAAATTAAATTTTGAATCGAAATTCGAAATTAATAATTAAGCATTCAACAACTCTTAAATATTTAATTTAAGAGTTGTTACTACTTCTCCTTTGTTATAAACTCCATCAAACGCGGTAACTTTTAATTCATTAACATTTTTTATTCCTTCTATTTCGCTTGGTAGGAAAGAAAAAACATTGTTTGTTGATGAACCAATAAATTTTCCATTCAAGTAATAATTGTATTTAACCAAAGGATATTTTGACCATTCTGTACTGACCAAAACATTTACTTTTTGATTAGTGTCATAAATTGTTGAAGAATTAATTGTCAGAATATTTATTCTTGGTGCAGAAGATTGTGTATGAACATCGTCATATTCTGTCGGAATAGTTCCTGTTCCATTTATTAATCCGTGAGATGCTACCCATCTTTGTACGCCGTATTCCCAACGAACAAATTGACCATCATTGTATGGATTGGCAGGTTTTGGTCCCATAGGGTCATTTTTATCTACCCAATACAAAATGCTGTGATATTCTTCTATAACTTTTTCTACTTTGTTTTCGTCTGGTGTGTATTGGGTAGCAAGTTTTCCAGAAATTTTGTCTATCACATAAGTTGTCCCTCCTTGCCAAACACCTCGTAACGCCGGTTTTAACGAGAGGTCGTGTGTTGTTGGTGGTTGTCTAAAACTTTCTGCCGGATATTTTTTCAAAACTTCTTGCATAAATTCATTCCAAATTGGTGTGACAATAAAACCAGCAACTTTCTTTTCCATCGGGGTGTTGTCGTTGTTACCAGCCCAAACACCGACTGCTACTTGTGGAATATATCCAACAGTCCATGCATCCTTGTAGTCGTTTGTGGTACCGGTTTTTCCGGCAACATCTCTACCTCCAAAGTACAACGGAGAATTGGCACCAAAGGCAGGGGTCCTTGCTTCGTTATCAGAAAGAATATCAGAAATATACAAAGCACTTACTTCGGGCAAAACTCTTTTTGATTTATCCTCAAATTCTTCCAATATATTTCCCTTACTATCCTCAATTTTTAGTATTCCTGTGTTTGAATTACCGATTCCTTCGTTTGCGAAAGAAGCATATGCGGTTGTCATATCCAATAGGGAAACCTCGCCACCTCCAAGAACCAAAGTAAGACCATATTGAGAGGGTGTTCCTAGACTGTTGATGCCCATATCCGCAGCAGTCTTTATTGCGTCTTTAATACCAACAAGATACAAGACTTTGACCGCAGGCACGTTGATTGACTGAGCCAAGGCATTTCTTAGTGAAATAGGACCTCTGTAGGTGTTATCGTAGTTTTCTGGTGAATAACATCGGTCGGCATATTGTGGTGCTTGTGGGGTGCCGTCTGCGTTACAGTAAGTAGAGAATTCTGTTTTTACATCAAAAACAACAGTGTCGGGCGTATAGCCCTTGTTAAAGGCTGCTGCGTAAACGAATGGTTTGAAAGATGACCCTGGCTGTCTATGAGCTGTCGCCACATTAAAGTTTCCATCTATTTCTTCGTCAAAATAATCTCTGGATCCGACCATCACTAATATTTGTCCTGTCTTTGAATCAACCGCCACCAAAGAAGCATTTTCTGCGTTGTATGACTTTTTGTTTTCTAAAGCTTTTCTGTTAACAATTATTTCTGCTTTTTCTTGCAAATCGTAATCAAGAGTTGTCGTTACTTTGTAACCTCCTTCCAATATTGCTTTGTCTCCATACTTCTTTTCCAAATAATCTTTTATATACATCACAAAGTGAGCAGCTTTTATTCCTTTTGTCTGCTTTGCTCTAAAAGTTACCTTCTCTTCTTTTGCCTGATTGTATTCTTCTTCTGTTATGAATTTATTTTCCAACATTTTTTGAAGAACAAGATTTTTTCTTTTATCCAATTTTTCTACATTTTCACCATAAGGGGAATAAAATGTTGGAGCTTGGGGAATAGCCGCCAAATAAGCTGATTCGGCTAGGTCTATATCACGCGCACTTTTACCAAAAAATGATTGGCTGGCTTCTTCTACTCCATAAATGTTCCCGCCGTATGGTGCTTCGTTTAGATAAAGAGTTAAAATTTCATCCTTGTCTAATATTCTTTCAAGTTTTATGGCTAATACCCACTCCTTTATTTTTCTGGAAATAGTTTTTTCTTTTGTTAAGACAGAATTTTTTACTACTTGTTGTGTGATGGTTGATCCTCCTTGTTTGAAATCTCCCGACAGGAGGTTTACAAAAATTGCTCTTAAGAATGCTGTTGGTTTCACGCCAGAATGTTTGTAAAAACCGGAGTCTTCTATTGCAATTGTGGCATTTTTAACATAGTGAGAAATCTCATTAAAAGGAATAATTGTTCTTCTGATATCTTCATGAACATCATAGAGAAGAATTTCTCCTGTTTTGTCATAGATTTTTGTTGATTGGCTAACAACTCTTTCCTCAAAATTGTTTAAGTCAGGGATCTTAAAAGTAGAGATCCACAGCATTATCAAAGCGGAAAAGAAGATTGCTAATGTTACTAATAATAAAATCAAATCTTTTTTACTTTTTAAGTGTTTTTTTATCATATTTTTTGTGTGATATATAAAGGATACTAGAAAAAATAATGATTAACAATCAAAATTTTTTGTTTCTCTATTTTGAATCAAGACAGTAGTTTATTCCATAAAAAACAAAAAAACAACCAAAATTAAACAAAAAATAAAAAGTGTATAAAAAATACGGTCGTGAGTTTTATACACTTTTTATTTTCTATTTTTAAAATTAAATAAACCCGCCATATGGCGGGTTTATTTAACTAAAACAAATCGTCTTCTGGTTCTAAATCATCAAATGCGTCTTCTTCTAACAAATCATCTTCCTCGTCTTCTTCTGGTGGAACACATATATCACAATCTCCACAAGTACATTCACCTGTTTTTGCAATACATTCTTCACACTCTCCGCAGTCGCAGATATCTGGTTCTGTGTCTTCTGGTATCAACGCATCCAAGTTTGCTAATTCTGCTTCCGCAGGAACATCATCTTTAAAATTGTCTTCGTCCATTTTAAATAAAATTATTTTGATTAAAACGACCTAAAGTTTTTTGTTAAACCTTAAATTTACATCTTTTTATCAAATTTAAGTGTCTTGCGCAATATAGACTTATCCACAAAAAGTGTGTAATAACATTAAATCAAAATTAAACCTTATATTTGTATAAAAAACGGTCGCGTTTTTTATACACTTTTGGCTTTTTGTTGTCAGTTTCTATGGCTGGCTAAATGTGTCAAGCCAACAGCAATTGCGTCGTATTCGTCATCGTGTTTTATTTCCTTTTCTATTTTAATTAGGCGAGTGACCATTTCGGTTACTTGTTTTTTATCACCCCTACCATAACCGGTTACTGCGATTTTGATTTGTAAGGGGGTGTATTCAAAAACAGGGATTTGGTTTAAGAGTGCCTGATACATAATTACTCCGCGAGCCTCTGATACACCCATAACAGTTTTTTGGTTAGAGGTAAAAAATAAAGTTTCAATCGCGAGGGCTTCTGGTTTGTATTTTTTTATTATTTCATCTACTTCTTGTCCAATCAAAAAAAGTCTTTCTGTAAGGGGAAGTTTTGCAGACGTTTTAAAACAATCAGAATAGACCAATTTTTCTTTTTGTCCGTCCTCTTTTTCTATAATAGCAATCCCGACTCTTTCGTATCCGGGATCGATAGATATTATTTTCATAATATCAAGTATAAAGTAGCCAGTATTAAGTAGCAAGAAATGAAAAACCCCGATTGCTCGGGGTTTGGATAGATGGTGGAAAAATGACTTAGGCGTGTTTCCCACCATCTTCTTTTTGAGGAAGTTTAATTTTTGAAGAAAAATCAGGAAATTTTACAGATGTAAAATTCAAGATAATTTGACCGAAACTCCCTTCGTTTTGTGATGATTCAATTTCCAATGTGAATTTTTTTGATTCAAAAATTTCTTGAAAAAAGTTTATTACATCTTGGGAAATTTCAATGGAGCTTGATCTTTTAAAATAGATTCGTACGACCTTACGAATCCAACACTCTTCGATAAAATCTATGAGATTGGAAAATTCTTTGGTCGAATCTTTCAGCTTTCCTACCATAAGGGCTTCCCAATATCCAAGAAAATTTTTTCTCACTTTCTCTCCTTGTTTGTGTTTATTTTGTATAATTATTTTGTATCTATTAAAAATCTAACCTATTAAAAACTAAAAATCAAGGGTTTTTGCATATTTTGTTTCAGATTAGAAATTAGATATTGGTAATTAGAAATTAAACGCAGAATAAAAAACAGGAGCCGAGCCCCTGTTTTTTATTCTGCGTTTGTAAACACTTCCTGCACATCTTCCAATTCTTCCAATTCATCAATCAATGATTCCAATTTTTCTGCATCTTCGTCGGAAATTTCTGTCATCGTTTTTGGTACATATTCTCCTCCAATTCTTTCAAACGCCCACGATGCCGAACCTGTTGCTGCTAATGACAAATTATTTTTTGTTAAGGCGTGTCGAACCTCTTGGGCTGTTTTGTTTCTGTTTCCTGTTAATCCTTCAATGATCATTGCCACTCCTCCTGGCCCGTATGCTTCATAGACCATCGCTTCCATACTGGCAGATGTATCTTCTTTTCCTTTTTTAATTGCTCTATCGATGTTGTCAGAAGGCATATTTACCTTTTTGGCTTTTTCAATAGCCGATTTCAAACCAGGGGAGTCGATATTTCCCTCACAAGCTTTTGATTCATTTTGAATAAGTTTTACCAACTTTGAAAAAACCTTACTCTTTTGAGCATCGCTTGCTGCTTTCTTGTGTTTGATTTTTGACCATTTGTTGTGACCAGACATGGAAATAGTATAAAGTATCAAGTATTTTCTGGCAAACCACCAATATTTTTTAATAAGAATCTGCGTCTAGATTAATTAGTGAAAATATTTCCGAGATATCTTTCACCTTGTTCAATTTTGTTGAAGGAAGGAGCTCTTTGGATAGATGTTCGGCTGTTTCAGTTGCTTCAGTTAATAATTTTTTGCCACTTGCTGTAATTTTTACGTAACTAACACGAGCGTCCATTTCATTCTGCTCTCTTTTTACTAGACCAATCTTTTCCATGGGGAGAAGGATTCTTGTTACTCCGGATGCTGTTAGAGCCACTTTTTCTGCCAAATCTATTCGGCGCATTTTTTCATCAGAAGCTTGGCTGAGATAATAAAGGATAGTGAAATAGTTAAAACCGAGACCTCCTTCTAGGTGTCTGTCAAAAATTTTTTCTATACTAGATTGAATTCTTGATAAATTTAAAAAGAATTCTAATTTACTGTTTGATTTTTTCATATCTTTATAATTTACTTGATAAGTATTTGACTAGTCAAGTATATCAAACAGGTTGGATTTGTGCAAGAAATAGGGTCGGGGTTTTTAAATATCTAATTTTTATAGAATCTGTTTTTAAACAGAATGTGAATATTCGGTGTGGCGGTATTTACTTTTTTGGGAGGGTGGCGTATTCTGTTTTTAGATTTGAGGCTAAAAACTTTGTTTCTTACAACAGAAGGGGTATCATTATGTCTATGAAAGAATTGGAAAAATTTATGAATCTCTCACCGAAGGATTTTATTAAGAGAATGAGAGATGCAAATGACAAAGATTGGGAGTTTTTGGACGAGGCTTTGAAAAAGATTTGGCCGACACCATGTATTCTTGTTTGGGCAATGCAAGCTGTTTCCGGGGAGGTTGAATCAAATGGCAATCTTGCCAACACAGCTTGCACTATTTTGTACAAGATTTTTTCCAACCCGGAATATTTGAATTGTATTGACCAGCGTGTTATTGATGGACTACTTCGTATTTCTAAAAACAAAGATCCTGAATACAAATACGCACGTTTTCGTGCGGCATGCGTAGTTTATCTTTTGGGAAAAAGCGAATCGCCGGTAAGAAGTCTTATTAAAGTAGAAGCAGATTTTTATGACGCTGCTGCTGTGATAAGGGAATTTTTTGGAGACGAAGCGGTTCATGATTTTATCGAGAATGAAGTTCTCGCCTAATAAAAAACCCCTGACTCGTCCGCGAGTCAGGGGTTTTCTTAAATCTACTTTTTACAAATAATTTTGAAATTGGATGCAGAACGAGGAAGTGAGAAAAAATTTTCAGAGCCTTATTTATTGATAAGGTGAATGGAAATTTTTTCGAAACTGACAAAGTTATGCGTCAATTTCAGAATTATTTCTCAGGGTATTTTATGTTCAAATGCTGATAAGCCTTCTCCGTTGCTGTTCGTCCGCGTGGTGTTCTTTCCAACAATCCCAGTTGAATTAAATATGGTTCGTTTACTTCTTCTATCGTTGCTTGTTCTTCGGATAGGGCAGCGGCTAATGTTCCAAGACCTACAGGACCACCTTTGAATTTATTTATTATGGCATCCAATAATTTTCTGTCTGATTCGTTTAAACCTAATTCGTCAATTCCTAAGAGAAGAAGTGTTTTGTCCACTGTGTCTTTATTAATACTGTCTTTATTTACTTGAGCAAAGTCGCGACATCTTTTTAGTAAAAAGTTTGCTGTTCTTGGAGTAAAGCGACTTCTTTTTGCAATCTCCAAAGCGGTTTTGTCATCTATTTCTATGTTTAATATTTTTGCTGATCTTTTTATTATTTCGGCAATTTCTTCGTCTTTGTAAAATTCAAGACGGAAAGTCCCTCCGGAAAATCTTGAACGAAGAGGGGAGGATATCATCGCAATTCTGGTTGTGGCAGAGATCAGAGTAAATGGAGGCAACTCCAATTGAATAGTTCTGGCGGAAGGTCCTTTGCCAATAATGATGTCCAATGTGCCCGATTCCATTGCAGGATACAAAACCTCTTCAATATTTTTGTTAAGACGATGAATTTCGTCGATAAACAAAATATCACCACTGGAAAGGTTGGTTAATATAGATGCGAGATCACCTACTTTTTCAATCGCCGGTCCCGATGTTACCTTCATTTGGGTTCCAATCTCTTTTGAAATCAAATAAGCCAATGTAGTTTTTCCTAAACCGGGTGGTCCGTGAAAAAGAATGTGTTCTGGTTGATGGTTTCTTTCTTTTGCCGCGGTTAAAAGTATTTTTAGATTGTCTTTGATGATTTTTTGTCCAATGTATTCATCCCACTCACTTGGTCGGAGAGCATTGTCTAAAAAAAGCTCGTCTTTTTTGTTGTCGTTATTGCCTATTGACATTTTTATTTTATGTGATACGATGTATGTAATCGTAAATTAGAAGTTTGACATCTCCAGCCGATAAATCTCTAAGTAAATTGGACATTTAGTCGAGGACATTTTGGAACTTATCTTTTAGATAGGTTTCTGGAATCATCCTTATTCTAGATGTTTATACTTACTTTTACTTAGAGATTTATCGGCTGGATTTTTTTATTCCATTAGGTCTACCACCCTTGATAATTCTTCCAAAGAAGTTACTCCTTTAAGAATTTTTACCACACCGTCTTCTCTCATATCAAGAATACCTTGTGCTTTGGCAACTTTTTTAATTTCTCTTTCGCTTGGGCTAGTTTGGACAATATCTTCTATACTTTCGTCCATTCGTATTGCTTCAAAAACTCCGATTCTTCCTTTATATCCAATATGATTGCATTTATCACATCCAACTGGTAAATACATTTTGTCGGTATTTTGTACTTTGTATTTTTCTTTGTCAATTCCCAGCATAACCCTATCGATTATTTCTTTGTTTGTTCCTTCAATCAATACTTCTTTTTTACAATCACAAAGTTTTCTTACCAATCTTTGTGCCATAGCAAGGTTGATCGCAGAACTAAGAATTTTTGGGCTGACACCAAGGTCTATAAAACGAGGAAATGTTCCCGCTGCGTTGTTGGTGTGAATTGTTGAAAGCACCAAGTGTCCGGTTAGGGCAGAATGGGTGGCAATTTCGGCTGTTTCAGAATCTCGGATTTCGCCGACCATGATAACATCGGGGTCTTGTCGCAGAGCAGATTTTAGTCCTGCGGCAAAGGTGTAGCCTTTTTCTGGCTCTGTTTGAGTTTGGGTAATTCCTTTGATGTGATATTCGATAGGGTCTTCGATGGTAATAATTTTTATTTCGGAACTGTAAATTCTTTTGAGAAAAGCATAAAGGGTCGTGGTCTTTCCTGATCCAGTTGGTCCTGTGTTTAGAATCATTCCGTTTGGTTTGGAAATTTCTTCTTGGATTATTTTGAACAATCCCTCTTCAATTCCCAACGCTTCGACAGGAACAGAAATTGCGTCAGGGTTTAAGACTCTGAGAACAATAGATTCTCCATAAGCACCGGGCATTGTTGATGTTCTGATTTCGATTTCCATTTCTCCCAATCTGATACTGAATCTTCCGTCTTGGGCGTTTGCCTTTATATTGAGTTTCAATCCGGCGGTTAATTTTGTTCGTGACAAAAGAAGCTCATAGGTCTTTGTTTCAAATTCTATTACATTTGTCAGAATACCGTCCAGTCTGTAGCGTATCCTTGCAAAATCTTCTTCTGGCTCAATGTGAACATCTGATGCCTTCAAAGAAAGAGCTCCTGCCATAATGACATCAAAGAATTTAGAAATTTTGTTTGACGATTCTGTTTCTAATAGACTTTTTAATATGCCGGATATTTCTTCCAGAGATTTATTTTCTCCCAAGAAGTGATCTATTGTATCTCCGCTAATATTTAATAATCCTCTTTCTGTTTCTGTTGAGTAGGAAATGTCTTTGTATCGGTCCCACGCCTTTTTAATACTTTGGTTGGACACCATAAAAACCTCTGTTTCATAGCCAGCCTTTTTTAATTCCTTAATCGCATTTTGTGAATCAGCATTGTTTGGGGAAATTACTGCAACTTTTATTTTTTTATCTAAAATACCGAAAACAGCTATGCTGTTTTCACGAGCTTTTTTTTCCGGAATCAATTTTAAAGCATCTGTATTAACAGGATTAATTGTTAAGTCGGTATAACCAACACCGTATTTTGATGACAAAATTTTGGCCAGATCCTCCTCCTCTTTTTTGCGAAGTTCGTCCAGTTTTTTAATTTGTTTTTCTTCGTCGAAATTAACCATGATATTAGTTTTTAGTTGATAGTCCTGCCTGCGCAGGCAGGCTTTAGTTTTTAGAAAACATAAAGATACGGTAATTTAACCTTGGTTTAATAATAGCATAAAAAATAAGGAGGTTTAGTCTTGATATTTTGTTTATTTCGTGGGGCGGGCAGGTCTATAAAGTCGAGAGTTTTATATATAGATTATGTTAAAATAGACTTAATTAATCCCGTTAGAAATTTTTATTTACGCGGATTATTGCAGACAACAGGTGTCTTAATTTTTTATAAAATTAAATTTTACTTAAATTAAAATTTTTAATGGGATGATAAAAAAGATAAAAAATTTGGAAGAAATGAGAAAATTTGCAATTTCTATTGCAAATAAAACAAAAATTGGCAAAAAAGCCACTATATTTTGTTTGTATGGAGATTTGGGTTCTGGTAAAACCACTTTTACCAAAGGGTTTGTTTCGGCTTTTGGGGTAAAACAAAATGTCACTAGTCCAACTTTCGTGATTGAAAAAATTTATAAGCTTCCTAAATTACTTGGAAAGTTTAAACACATTATTCATATAGATGCTTATCGTTTAAACGGGGGAGAAGAAATGATTGAATTGGGATGGGAAGAAATAATAGAAAACCCAGAAAATATTATTCTGATAGAATGGCCAGAAAAAATAAGCGATATTTTACCAAAAAACACAAAGAATATTTATTTTGAATTCGTAGACGAAAACAAAAGAATTGTAAATTATTAAGTATTATTTTATTTATTTTGTAAAATAACATTCCAATATTCTTGAGAATGTTGGAATGTTATGAGAGTAATATATGCTTTAGGGATAGAGGCTTTTAGGTGTTAATTTAGCACATATGCATGCATTGACAAAATGTGCAAAAGATGTTTAACTTAATAATAAGTTCTTTGATTTAATGCTTGCGAATTGGTCACAGCTTTATATTTTAAAATCATTGAAAATATAAAGCTGTGACCGTATTGGTTTACAGTCCGTCCTCATGTGAGAGGAATTTGAAACGGGCAAATTAGCCCAAGGAGACGACCATGAAAAACACATTTGCAATCGCGGAAATTACGGCAGGAAGATTAAATGCTTTGGTCAAGAATATTATGGACCAGACAGGAGCAGATGACCCGAACGAGGCCGTTCGTCTCATCAACTCCGGTGAATGGGTTGTTTCCAAACCCGTTCGTCGTTGGACGGTGGATCCGGATGGAATCATCCGTTTTTCTGTCACTGGACTCGGATTGACCGGACCAGAGATGGAAAAACACCTCGTGTCCAAGGGGCATGAGAACTCCGATTACGCGAAACAGATTTTGAACTCACAGGACTATGTTCCGTGCGAAAAAGGCAAGGTTTACAACCTTGTTGTTCTCCCCGGAAAGTTGTTCTCGGATGGAGAGAGAACAACGGAGAATATTCGGACCGACGGTGATCGTCGAAACATGATTCACGGAAAAGACCTCCCGACCGAGATTGGTGCACTCATCCGTCTCAATTTCACAAACAAAGAGATTGAGCAAATGGGTCTTCTCTGGCTTGTCGTGATGCATGAGCCTGTAAAAGATTCTGATGGCGATCTGGGCTTGGTCTGTACGGGCCGGGATGACGACCGGTCTTGGCTGGGTGCGGGTTGGGGCAAGCCTAGCATTCTGTGGAGTCGTGAGGATGGCTTCGTTTTTGAGGCCTCACAAGTTAGTTCTCAGGGCTAGGATCCTTATTTCTTTTGGATTCTTTGTCCTTAACCCGTGAATTCCGCAAGGAATTCACGGGTTTTTTTATGTTAAAATATATCTGGTATTAGGTAAATATATTCCGACGTCCTTGGGAATGTTGAAATGTTTTTATGGTAGAAATTTTAAGAAATGGAAAAAACAAAAAAAGAAAAAAATAAAAAAATAGTTTTGTTGGATGCTCATGCGATTATTCATCGTGCTTATCACGCACTGCCAGATTTTTCTTCTTCAAAAGGCGAGCCAACCGGCGCTTTGTACGGAGTGATTTTGATGATTTTGAAAATTATAGAAGATTTTAAACCGGATTATATTGTTGCTTGTTACGATTTGCCGGACACAACATTTAGAAAAGAAATTTACGAGGATTACAAAGCAGGAAGAAAAGAGGCGGACGAAGAATTGGTTCATCAATTGATTCGTTCAAAAGATGTTATGACGGCTTTTAATATTCCTATTTATGAAATGCCGGGTTTCGAAGCTGACGATATTTTGGGAACAATCGTAGAGCAAACAAAAAAAGACAATATTGATATTATTATTGCTTCGGGTGATATGGACACGATGCAGTTGGTGGATAACGATAAAGTGCGCGTTTATACATTAAAAAAAGGAATCAAAGACACTGTTGTTTATAATGAGAAAGCTGTAGAAGAAAAATTTGGGTTTGGTCCAAAATTGATTCCTGATTACAAAGGTTTGCGAGGTGATCCATCCGACAATATTATTGGCATAGCCGGTATCGGTGAAAAGACCGCAACTATTTTAATTCAAAATTTTGGCTCCATTGAAAATATTTACAAAGAATTGAAAAAGAAAGACGGCGAAGAAAAATTTAAGAAAGCAGGAATTACACCAAGAATAATTGGTTTGTTGAAAGAAGGAGAAGAGGATGCTTTTTTTTCAAAAGAATTGGCAACAATCAGAAGAGACGCTCCTGTTAAATTTGAATTATCAAAAAATGGTTGGATTGAGGGATCTGATTTTGAAAAGATAAACGGACTTTTACGAGACCTTGGTTTTAGATCTCTTGTCGATAGGGTAAAAGTTATTTTTGCTGTGCCTCCTGCGATTTTAACAAAAGGGGAAGTGAAAAATAAGATTTCAGACGATTTGGACGTCGGACGTCCAAGTGATAGCGAGGTAGAAAAAATCTGTATTGCCCTTTGGATTGCGAATTCAAATATGACAAACCCGACAATAGAGGATGTTTTGAATTATGCCAACACAGAAGATTTTGAAGTAGCAAAAACAAAAATATTGAAAGAAGTAAAAGAAAAAGAGCTTGAAAAAGTTTATTTTGATGTGGAAATGCCAATTATTTCTGCTGTCAAAAAAATGGGTGAGAGAGGCATAAAAATAAACAAAGCGTATTTAAAAGTTTTGTCAGAAAGATATCACAAGGAATTGGAAAAATTTAGAAAAACTATTTTTGAACAGGCGGGTGAAGAATTTAACATAAATTCACCAAAACAATTAGGCGAGGTTTTGTTTGATAGAATGGGTCTTGTTTTGAAAAATCATAAAAAAACATCTACTGGAGCAAAATCTACTAATGTAGAGGTGTTGGAAAAATTAAGTGAAGAATATCCTATTGTTGCTGATATTTTGAAATACCGAGAATTTCAAAAATTGCTCTCTACTTATATTGATAATATTCCCGATTTACTTGATAGCGAAAACCGTTTGCATACAACATTTTTACAAACAGGAACGACAACAGGAAGAATGGCTTCGCAAAATCCAAATTTGCAAAACATTCCGACAAGGACCGAGCATGGTCGTGAAATAAGAAAAGTTTTCATTACTGATAAAGGATTTAAGTTGGTTGCCTTTGATTATTCTCAGATTGAATTGAGGTTGGCAGCATTTCTTTCTCGGGACGAAAAATTAATTGGTATTTTTAAAAAGCAAGAAGATGTTCACACTGCGGTCGCCTCTGAAGTTTTCGGTGTTTCTTTGGGCGAAGTGGACAAAGAAATGCGAAGAAGGGCAAAGGTGATTAACTTTGGTATTTTGTATGGAATGGGAGTTAACTCTTTGAGAAAAGCATTGGGAGAAGAAACAACCAAAGACGAGGCCCAGAAATTTTATAATGAATATTTTGAAAAGTTTCCACAACTCGCAAAATATATTGAAAATGTGAAAGAAGAAACAAAAAGATTAGGCTATACAAAAACATATTTTGGTCGCCGTAGATATTTTGAGGGAATAAATTCTCGCGTACCATTTGTAAAAGCGATGGCGGAAAGAATGGCGATAAACGCACCGATTCAAGGGACGAACGCCGATATAATTAAGATTGCGATTGGTAGAATTGATAAATATTTAGACAAGCAAGGCTTGTCCGAAAGCGTGTTTATGTTACTGCAAGTACACGACGAATTGATTTTTGAAATGAGAGAAGATTTGATAAAAAAGGTCGCGCCGGAAATTGAAAAAATAATGGAGGATGTTATTTTGCCAAAAGATGCTTACGGAATAAAATTTAAGGTGGATGTTTCGGTTGGAGATTCTTGGGGGACTTTGATGAAAAACTAAAACTTAATATATTCAAAAAATATTAAATAATAAAATTAAAAATCGGCACATTGTCTCGCGACAATGTGCCGATTTGTTTACCCGTCCTTTCGGGGACATTCTTGTTTGTGAAATTCCAGCATACCCTTTCTGATATTTTGCTGACAAAGGTAGCAAACATCACAGCAAGGTCCGATGTGTTTGATTTTGAGACTTGCCTGCTGCCTTCCATGGCACTGACAGTCGCATACCGTAATGTCTTTTTTCATATGTTCATCTTGCTCTGTATTTATTTTTCAGTTTTTCTATTTCAGTAAGCACTTCGGCATCAAACTCTGGATTTTTTATACCTTCGCCCAAGAAGATTTCCTTGAAAATTTCTTCGAGCATTTCAGCTTTGGTGTAGCAGCTAGTGTCAAGATAAATTTTGACACTTGCTGTCTGTATTCTGCCAAATTCAGGCACTCCTCTTCCTGGGATAACCGTCGTGACTGTTGCTGAACCCTTTCTTTTGTTGGGCATATATACTCCTTAGTTTTTTGTTGGCGAGAGCAATTTCCTTTATAAACAGTAACAAAAGCTTTAATTTTTAGCAAATCTAAGACTTCGTAGACTTTCACGCTTTTGGACTTTATACTATAAAAGATATGTTATATCTTTTATACGGTTCTAATTTCAAAAAGTCTCGCGAGAAATTACACTCCTTGGTTGATTCTTTGTTAAAGAAAAAACCAGGTGCCAGTTTTTTTAAAATAGATTCCAGCAATTTTTCTGAATCACAAATCGACGAGCTTGTTGGAGGGCAGGGTCTTTTTGAACAAAAATATATTGTCCAGATGGACGGTCTTTTGGAAAATCAAAAATCAAAAGATTTTGTAATGGATAGAATAAAAGAAATTTCTGAATCAGACAATGTTTTTGTTTTTATTGAAGAAAATATTTCAAAACCGGTTTTGGGAAAAATTGAAAAAGTTGCCCAAAAGGTTCAAGAATTTGAAGGTCGAGCGATTGATGGTAGAAATTTCTCTGTCATTGGTGGAGGAAATTTGAATTTGTCTGATTTTAATATTTTTAATTTGGCGGATGCTTTTGGTAATCGGGATAAAAAAAGACTTTGGGTTTTGTATAATCAGGCCGTGAGAAGAAATATCCCAGCCGAAGAAATTCATGGAATTTTAAATTGGCAGTTGCGAGTCATGATTATTTCAAAAAAATCTATGAATGCCGAGAAAGCAAATTTAAAACCTTTCGTCTTTAACAAATCACTAAGATTTTCTAAAAATTTTGAGCAAGGCGATTTACGAAAATTATCTGCAAAGATGGTTACTATGTATCATGACGCAAGAAGGGGAATAGTAGACTTTGATACAGCCCTAGAAAAATTTATCTTAGAACTAAACTAGTTAAAGCAGGATTTATATTTTTATAAATTTAGCTTTTATTTGCTATCGCAGATAAAAGCTAAATAAGATATAATTAGGCGATGATAGGGTTAGGAAAAAAAGAAAACAAAAACCTCCAAAAAAAGATGAGATTAGGAAAGACGCAGCAGAAAATTCTTACTCTCTTATTGGGCGGTGTTGCTTTGGGTTTTTCCGGAAACCCAAAAAAATTTTTTGAGATTCTTGGAGAGATAGATGATTCTCTTAAAGAAATTGATAAACAATCTTTAAAAAGAGCTATAAAAAAGTTATATGAATCAAACTTAATAGATGAATTTAATAATAATGATGGAACAAAAACTTTGATATTAACAGAAAATGGCGAGAAAAAAGCCTTAACATTTGATTTAAAAAATATAAAAATAAAGATTCCTAAAAAATGGGACGGTAAATGGAGAATAATACTTTTTGATGTTCCGGAAAAAAGGAAAGTGACGAGAGAAATTTTAAGATCTCATTTTAAAAATATAGGATTATATGAATATCAAAAAAGTGTTTTTGTCTGCCCGTATGATTGTAAAGATGAGATAGAATATATTATTGAATTAAACAACGCCAAAGAGTTTGTTAGATTTATTATTGCTGAATATATTGATAATGAATTACATATAAAAACTATTTTTAATATCAGGGAATAGTTTTTGAGTTGAAATATCGATATTTAGCTTTTATTTGCTATCGCAGATAAAAGCTAAATAAAATTTTTTTGGATTTTTTAAATTGAATTGTCCGCTCGGAAGCACGCTTATCGACAAGGAATCGACTTCCAGTTCTTAATAAAAATTTCGTTTCCGCTTCGCTTCAACTCATTTTCATTAAGAACTCTACCTCCTATTTTCTATTTCGCTTCGCTTAATAACGAAAATTTTTTGCTTTGCAAAAATCGGATAAAAAACAAAGAAATTTGTTTTTTATCCCGCTCGCTTGTCCGGGGGATCGTCCCGCGATTACTAAGTCTTTTTCAAAACACTTCGTGTTTCAAAAAAGTCTAAGTATCGCTGGACGCGGCTCGCTGTCGTGCTCGTTATTTTTTCTTTGTGAGAAAAAATAACTTGCACGCGACATGCTCCGCCGTTCGATTCCTTACAAAAAGTGCGCAGGCACTTTTCTCCGAGCGGACAAATTTAAAAAGCACCGAACAGATGTTCGGCGCTTTTTAAATTTGTCCGCTCGGAAGGAATCGAACCTTCGACCGTCAGCTTAAAAGGCTGCTGCTCTACCGACTGAGCTACGAGCGGATATTTTGAAAAATAAATTTTCAATGTCTAAAACTATACCAGAATTTGTAAAAAAGTCCACGATTTTACTTTAAGAACATTACAGACCTGCCTGCCGGCAGGCAGGCTTTTGACTTTATGGACTTATAAAGGTAAATCAACCGCAAACAACCCAGCACCAGAAATAATCAAAGACATAAATACTACGAAAAATAAAATATAAAAATCAAGACTATTTGGTAATGCTTTTGGCTTTAATATTTTAATTATTATTGAAATAAACATTATGAGTCCGGCAATCATTGACGCTATCTGTGTCAAAAAACCGACGACTATCATCGTTCCTGCAATTATTTCTGTTAGTGCTACTATCCACAAAAACAATATTGCCGGTCTCAGTCCAATTGTTTCAAAAAATTTAATTTTTGCTTCTTTGTCGGAGGACAATTTTAATAATCCAAATCTGGCAAAAAAGAAACCAGCCGTTATTCTTAGAATGGTTGGTGCAAAAAATCCAAAGGCGAGTAGTTGAGGAAATGTGTTTAACATACATATTAGTATAGAGGAGTAAGTAATAAGGGGCAAGAGAATTAAAGAAGGCGCAATCTGTTGCTTTGGAAAGCATCAGATTGCGCCTGAAAAACAAACGACTCGACTATTGAACTTTGATGTTGTAAAAAATTCTAGGTGGGTTTTTTGTCAGATGACCCACCACTTCCTGAACCAGTTCTCGGAAGTTTCCGAGTTTTTGAGGGGTAATCAAAACATCTGCCTTGTAACTTTTTTCTTCCCTGAGAGTTAAATCCATGGTGACGATTCTGCCCGATTCCTGTCGGCCGGATCCCCACCAAATTATGAAGCAGTCCACCCCATGAAAAACATCCATCGGGGTATCAAGGGAACTGTACAGGACAACATTTCCCTTACCAGTCATTAATATTTGAGAAATCTGTGTCGTTAACTCTTTCGTGAATAATGTTCCGGTTTGTTGACGGAATGTGGTTATTTCTTTGACACATTGCCACCAACTAACAAACTCTTTCGGGGCATTCCAACGACACCCTCCCAGATACACCCTTTCGTGTATCTTGCCACTGTATTCGGGTTTTGTTACCCCGACTCCATTGGCTACTACACTTGTACCGTTTGCCAAATAGTATCACCTCCTTTGAATTTACGGTTTTTTCTGTCGTTTATTAAATCACCAACCCTTTTCATAGTCAAGAGTTTTTTGTATAGTAGGGTTTATGTTAAGAAAGAAACAACCAAAGATTTTTTTGATTTTAGATAATATTCGTAGTGTCTATAATGCAGGTGCGATTTTTCGAACTGCTGACGCGTGCGGTATTCAAAAAATATTTTTAACCGGCTGTACACCTCAGCCGATTGATCGTTTTGGTAGAGAAAGAAAAGATTTTATGAAATCAGCTTTGGGTGCGGAAAAAACTATTGCTTGGGAATATTGGCCTAATACTTTTGATTTGGTAAAAGATATGAAAAATAATGGGTTTGAAATTGTTTCTATTGAACAATCAAAAAAATCTATTGATTATAAAAAATTTAAAATTAAAAAAGACACCGTTTTGATTTTAGGGAATGAAGTAGGAGGAGTATCAAAAGATGTCTTAAAAGAGTCTGATAAAATAATTGAAATACCGATGGTGGGGAAGAAAGAGTCTTTGAATGTTTCTGTCTCGGCTGGGATTGTTCTGTTTCGCATCTTAAATATTTAAATAAAAAATCGACAGATAGTGCCTGTCGATTTTTAATTTAATAAGATATCGTATCAATCACTTTTCCGTTTGCGTCTAATAATCTGATGACATCTCTTTGTTCCTTCCACATTTCGCTATTTCTGTTTAGGTAGATTCTCCATTCTGGTTTGTAGAAATTTGGTTTATCTTTGTATCTGGAAACACAAGTTTTGTAATTTATTTTTGTGTTTATGTATGTGATGCATTCCGGCTGCATAGTTAGTGGTAATTGTTCCGTCACTATTTGGCATCGGGGTATTGATTCAACATAATCGATGCAGTTGTCGTTAAAAGCATTAGGTCCAATGGTGACAAAATCCGGTTCGTTTTCTGGTAGAGGGCACTCAGTTCTCAAAGAAGGATTAAAATCTTGAAATTGTTCAAAGTATCCTGTGCAGAGATTTGTTCTAAAAGATGTTCCAATCGGCGATCTTCCCGTGTGGATATAAACTTTGTCGCCAGGGGATATAAATATTGGTTCTTGATAATTTACATTATACATTTGTGGTAGGTAACTGGCTTTTTCTATTGAAATTCTTTGTCCTGTCACCATACTTTCGATTGTCCAACCTGTGATGTTGACTCTGTCTGCGTTGTCGGGAGACGATGTTATTTCCATGTATTCATAATTTGGGTCCGAGTCTCGAGTATCACCATCTCTAAGAATTATTTTGTCTTTGTAATAAGAAGATCCTGCTAATTCTTGCGCCTGTTCCAAATCCTCTCGTATTTCACCAGAACCACTGTTCGCATTACTAAACGAAGATGCATTAAAAATGTCCATAATAGGATTGCTTTTGTTATACAGATACCATTTTTCTCCTGGTTCGTTGGGTTGCTTTATATACATTCCAGCCTGAGAAGTTTGTCGGTCAGGACCACCGGTCAAAAACCAAATTAACCAAAGTCCTCCAAAAAATATTGCAAACCATTTTAATACTTCTAACATATAGAAAATTTTAGATTAGATTTAATTTTTTTAATTCTTCTCTTACGATTGTTGCGTCATCCCACTCGGTTTTTGTATTGTTGGGACCCATTATGTAAGGATCGGTTCCTTTACCTGTTATTAAAACAGTATCACCGGTTTTGGCTGACGACAAGGCTTGGTTGACCGCCTCTCTTCTATCCATTATTACTTTGTATTCTTTGTTTTGAATTCCTTCTTCCATGTCTCTGATAATTTCCCGGGGATCTTCATCATAAGGGTCTTCATCTGTGAGTATTATATAATCACAATGTTTGTCTGCCACGCTGGCCATTACCGGTCTTTTCCATTTGTCGCGACCTCCGCCCGTGTTGCCAAGGACACAGATTTTCTTTGAATGAGAAAAAGCCTCGTAAAGTTTTTCCAATGAATCGGCAGTGTGAGCATAGTCAACAATAGCGGTAAAATCTTGTCCCTCTTCTATTCTTTCTACCCTGCCTCTGATTCCTTTAAATTTTTCAACGGCGTTTCTTATTGTTTCTATTCCGATATTTTGGGTTTTTGCGAAAGTCGCCGCTGCCAAAATATTGTAAATATTAAATTTACCAGCAAGATGTGCTTTTATTTCTACTCCATCAAAAGTCATTATTAGACCGTTTTTTCCTAATTCATAGGGCTCGGCATCCAAAATTGAATATTTGTATTGTTCCTCTATGTTGTTGTTTAAAAATCTAGGAGCTTCTTTGTCGTCGGCATTTACGATTAAGAATTTTCTTTTTTTGTGTGATTTTTCCAACGCTTTGGCAATTTCCAATTTTGCTTGAATATAATTTTCATAAGAGCCGTGTGACTCGATATGTTCGGGGGAGAGATTGGTAAAAATCAGTGCGTCTAATTGAACAAATTTGTGACGATATTGCAAAACACCTTGTGATGTCATCTCTACAATTACATAATCACATTTTTCTTTTACCGCTCTTTTTAAAAATTGTTGAACAAAAAATCTTCCAGGCATTGTCATTTTTTGTTTGTTCATTTCAGATGTTTCTCCGATTTTGAAACGAAGAGTACCAAGGAGAGCTGTTTTAAAACCCGCTTCTTCTAGCATTACATTAACCAATTCGGCGGTGCTGGTCTTTCCTTTTGTGCCTGTTATTCCGACAACAAATATTTTTCTTGACGGAAAACCATATATTAAGGCACCTGTTAAAGAGAGAATGTAATGATAAGCAGGTTGTAAAAAAGTGAAAGCACTTTCGGGGATCAGTTTTTTTATCTTGTATAAAATATCGTTAAGCATAGCTTTATTTTAGCAGAATTAAGTGGAAAGTAGAAAGTATAGGGCAGTAGGTGAAAAGTAGAAGGTAGAGGGGCGGATTTTGGCGAAGCCAAAATCCGCCATAAAATACCTAAACATAAACTACAATAAAAATTACAAAATTTTCACGGTTGTGGTTTAAACACATTAACTTGGTTGGTAAATTTTGTACATTAAGAAACGATCGTTTCTTAATGTACAAAATAAAAAACAGCTTTTATTTGCTATCGCAAGTAAAAGCTGTTTTTACAAAATCTACGCGACCGCGTAGATTTTGTAATTTCTATATTTTTCTTGACAAAGTTTGGTGAAAATATATATTGATTGGGTAATCGGTTCTTTAATTTTGTTGCGAGAGCGCGACGACCCGCCTCGGGAAAGAGGAATTTTCAAAGATGGAGGTTTGTTATGACGCTGAAAGGTGTTACCGACGAACAAAGAGGAAAGCTTTACAAGCGTTTTCAGGCGATTGTAGAAAGAATAGGTGAAGGTAAATCGTTGGGTTTTGATTTTGTTATGGAAGAACTACAAAATATTCACGATGGTGTGGATTTGTTCGATTCGCATAAATTCTTCCAAAACCGCGAAGGCCTGTGGCGATCGGATGCGTTTGCGAGACAGATTCTCTCTGTCGCAAAAAAGACCAAACGAATCCAACTTCCGAAGCATGTTTCCGGTTTTATCTTGCATAAGAATATGAGTGATACCGAGTCCCGTAAGGAACTCGATGACAATCATGTCTTTTCGGCAACTGAGGTCTGTGCGGTAATCGCCGGTATGATTTCTCGTCAACCAAACGGCGAGAACGGTGACCTCATCAACGATGGTAAAGCGAACATTTTCTATGTTCGCGGAAAAGACGACGGGGTCTTAACGGTGGGTGTGGCTTGGGGCGCTGGCGGTCGGGAGTGGAATGTGGATGCGTATCAGTTTGGTGACCGTCGGTGGCGTGCGGGCGACCGTGGTTTCTCCCGCAACAGTATCTTTAGGCCTTAGGATTTTGTCCTTTGACCCTCTGATCCTTAGACCCTT